>LNFM01003409.1_pt1 | contig 31299 bp, 29 predicted proteins | sample 596031 | NCBI WGS metagenome assembly LNFM01 (sample SAMN04254537, study PRJNA301005) | activated carbon metagenome | isolation source: dual media filters at the Ann Arbor, Michigan drinking water treatment plant | place: USA: Ann Arbor | reverse complement strand
CAACCAATTCCGCAGAAATTCCAACCGCCTTGCCTGACATTGAAGCAGATGAGGATCGTGAGAATCTTCTTCTTGAAAATCAGCCTGACGAACCCGAGGACGAGGTGGTGGACTCCGCCGAGCTGGCTCATGAAGCTGATTCGAAACTCCGAGGCTCGCGAACCAGAAAAGTACTAAAAAGCGTCGCTGCTTTCACAGTTTTTCTTTTTCTCATGGTGGTAGCTATTACATGGTTTTTCGGAATGGGATTCTTCGCCACACAGAAACCGCAATCCGTTAACCGCACCGGCGGGAAAGATACGTCGTCTGCTCCGATGACGGAGGATGAAAAGCTCAAAGCGGCTCTAACGATGGTCGCCTCTAAAGAACCCAGTATTAGCAAAGACTCTGTAGCTAACCAGACGTCCGAGATAATGACGGTTGAGAAACCCGAAACAAACGCCGGCCAACCCGGCGATACCGTTTCTATGGCAGACTCACGATCTGGAGGAGCCCCGCCCACTAACATCGGCACTACCCTCGCCTCTCAGGAAACAAATGGTACCCGGGACGAAACTTCGGAAACTAGGAACAAAGACGATCGGCCGCGCTTAAATAGCCCTCAACTCACCCAGCCGAACACATCTATCGAGCCTGTGGGTCGATCGCTTTTCTTCGGAATAACCAAAGCAAGAAATGACACGACTCCTGTTCAAAATGCATCGTCGGCAACTCTTGCTACCGATCCTAAGAAGGCAAGGAGCAGTGGACAAATACCTTTCGGGACCTTGCTTCCCGTCCGGCTAATTGGAGCTATTTACACACTCAGAAGTTCTGGCGGTGCTGTTCGCATGGAACTTACGCAGCCGATTGAAGGTAAGGGATACTCGTACCCCGCGGGCACAATGCTTATTGGCAATCTACGAGGCGGCGAATCCGTAAGAGCTTTCGTGAGTGTTGTTGGGCTCATCGATCCGGCTTCTGGTGAGCTGGTGAAGTTCGGCGGTGAGCTTATGGGAGTAGACGGTGCTTCCGGCATCAAGGGAAACAGGAAGAGGATCACCGGAAAATGGGCTCGATTCTTTCGGGGCCTGAAGGAAACTGCCGGATCAATATTGGGCTCGGTTGGCTCATTCCGTTCAGGAGGGACTATCGTCCTTTCCGAACCGCTTCGTCGTGGATCGGAAAGACTGTCCGAGGACACCAGCGAGTCATTATTTGGAACCGAACGCGAGGACACCTTTCTGGAAGTTTTAGCCGGAACCAGCGGGTACGTTCTTGTGACCCAACTACCTGAACCGACAACGTCAATGACCGCTATCGCAACCGGAGCAGACAAGAAATGATCCCTTTTGACCAAAGCCAGCCTCAGATAAACCCCCGAGACCTCGTATTCACGGGACGCGAAGCTGATCTATTTGATCTGATAGCTCGCAACGGGTACGTACCGGACGAACAGGTATTTGAGGATTTTTGCGAAAGCTTAAAATCCGGCCGTGCCTGGCTGATATCAGGAACAAGAGGCAGCGGAAAGACTGCTTTTCCGGAAGCGTTAGCTTCGGCCTGTAATCTTTCAATGTGCGTTGTGGCCGGACGGGATGGTTTGAAACAGGAGGAGATCCTTTATGACTGGGACGGCGAGGAGCAGGAAGTTTGGATGAGGGAACACCTTGCTCTTGCCAAACAGCTTCCAATCGAAGAGCAGGCCGGGTTTCTCGACAACGCTCGACGATCTAAATGGCAGCGGCGATTTCTGATTCTTGGTGAAGTTGGCATGGCTTATGACCTTGCCGCAGTTGCTGCTTCAAGCACTCCAAGGAAACCGCCTCCAGTATTGATCCTTGATGAAAGCGATAAATTTGGAGCTAGCATCGAAGATTCTCTTCTTATGCCGCTCGAACGCGGACTAATCTACATTCCCCGATACGAAGGCGGGACCATCGGTATTTCCGATTGGCAGTCCCGACCTATTGTTATCACGACCTCAAACGATCTTCGTCATAAACTAAGTTCGCCGTTTATTTCGAGACACGTCTATAGCCGTTTCTCAAGTCCGTCATTGGAAAAGGAACTTGAGATCTTATCAACGAGAAACAGAAGCGCCACCTCAGTGCAGTTGTCTCTCACAACCAAGCTCATCGATGCCGTTCGCGGCATCGCGGGTTTGGAGGATCATCCGAGCGTTCGTGAATCGATCGACATAGTTGCGGCATTCGAACGGGACTCGATCGAATCACTGAATCCGAAAAGCCTTGTTCGGTATTTCTGTTATTTCGTTAAGACAGGTTCATCCCGAGAACTGCTCACTCTTCAGCTCGACTATCTTCTGGCGATGATCAACGCTTTTCACCCGGATATCGATTCGTGGCTTGCCTCGCGAGATTCCAACTGGAAGGTTAGGTGGCCGCAACTATCCGGCTCTTCAATATGAGTAAATCAGAGAACAAATTGGGTCTCTTTTCGAGGGTCAGACAACGGCTGGGATCGATCAGACGATCGATCGATGTTTCTGGTCACGCTGGTGTTCTAGTTGTCCTCTGCCTCGTCGGAATATACGGAACTTTTAGAATCCTGTCGCCTCAGAATGAAGCGGCACAGGTCAGATTTATCGAAACTCGCGGCAGTGAATCTGACGAGGATTTGTCTACAGCCCAATCGCAAATAAGAAACCCTTTTTCCGGCCCGGAGTATGACAACGCTGTAAGACTAAGGGAAACATCCGCATTCGGAATGGCGGTCTCGTTGTCGGTGTTGTCTTTGAATGCCGAAACAGGGAAACTGCCGGGCAGTGTTACAGAGATTACGCGACATCTTGAGAGGGCTCGCCTACTACCGCCCGGGATTCACTTCAACAAGGGGACCATTGTTTCCGAACAGAGCAGATTTCAAATCGCATATCGGCGCGAACCACTATCATTTGAGGTTCTGGCTATCCCGAGATCTGATCAAGGTTCTCAACTGCTTTTCCGATTTCCGCTTCCGCAAAGCGAACCTAACACAGTTCTTTACTTTGAGGCTCTCCGCGACAAAGCAATCCCGTCCGCTCTATCGACCACAGAACAACTGAGTGCGTCAGGATGGAAGATCCGGCATTGGCGAGGAGATGCGATGTCGCTTAACTCAGCGACCGTCGATTCACTTAAGGAGCAAAGTGCTTTTTTACTAAATGCACGGTAGGTACTTACGATATGTTTTCTCGAGAATGGATTGAGAAATTTGATGCTTCCTATGGGATTCCACGGAAAGCAAATGAGCAATACTTGCCGTCATATCAGGCATTTTGGCAATGGTCTGCGGATATTGGAATGTGTCTGTTCTTCATCACACTGGGGCTACTCGGGTCATTACTTTGCTTGTATGCAGGAATTCTATTGGACGTCTACGGGTTAATCACTTTGGTCTTTTGGGCGATGGCCCTTATCTGTGTCGCTGGCTCATTTGTAGACGCGTACTCGTTGATGTGGGCATACCGCGTGCGACGGATGAGCACCGCCCACGGCTCTGCGAGGTGGGCAAAGGCTTCAGACTTGATCCGCTGTGGTCTGATGAACCGGATCAAAGGACTGCCGTTACCCGCAAATGCTCTTCCCCTTGCAAAAGCCTTTCGTGGCCGCGACGTTTTTCTTCCCGCGAGCCAGTGGCTCCGCCACTTTGTTATGTTCGGCCCAACCGGCTCGGGCAAATCTAAAACCTTCTTCATGTCGATGATCCGGGCGATCCTTAAGAAGTCATCGTGTCTGGTTTACGATCCTAAAGGTGAGCTTTTTGCCCAAACGGCAAACTCAGCCAAAACGATCTATCGTTTGGACCTTAACGACCCAACAAAAAGCGATCGATGGAACTTCATTCCCAAATGTAGAAACGATCCGGCTTTTGCATGTCAGATTGCCGGAATGATGATCGGGATCGAAGGCCGTCGCCGCACGAATGCCGACCCGTTCTGGGGCGATGCCGAGCAAATAGCCTTGACCGCGATCCTGTTGCACATAGCCGAGGTCTACGGTGAAAAGGCTATTCCCGCGTTTGCAGCAGACTTTCTTCTGTTTCTCAGCGGTGAAAGCGATGAGGCTTTCAACAATGCGATGATGAATTCGCCCAGTCTGTACGCCAAGCAGGCTTACCTGGCTTTTCGACAGGCCCCGGTGCAGACCCGTGGCTCGATTCTGATCGGCCTGTACAACAAGCTGCGCCCATTTACTCTTGCTCCTGCCCGGATGGTAACAACGACGCCAGCCAAAGATGAAGCTGCACTAGGTTGTCGATTGATAAACTTTTCAGATCTTCGCGAATCCGGAACTGCGATGTACCTGGTTGTTTCGGAGGGAGCAGCAGATGTATATAAGGAACTGATAGCGACGTTCATCGGCCAGGCCGTTATGGAGATGAGGCTTGATGGTTTTAATGAACCGGAGTTTCCGTGTTTCGTCCTGATCGACGAGGCCTATCAGTTGAACGTTTCCGAAGTGAAGCGAATTTCGGGCATTGGTCGCGGTCGCGGCGTCGGATTAGGTCTCGGATATCAGGACCTGCCTCAGATGTATGACCAATATGGACGAGAGCAGGCGAACGCAATTCTTGGAACCATAATGACCAAGATCTTTCTCCCCGGCTTGGACGACGTGACCGCCGAATACGCCTCAAAACAACTTGGCGATACAACGATCTTTTCAAAGACCTTTCAGGACTATCCCGGCAAGAAGCAGGACAATACAAGATATGCCGAGCAGAAGCGCTCTCTAATGCTGCCGAACGAGATTCGACAGACCGCGGCCCATTCAGAAGTTCTGATAATAAGCGACACTGCACCGCCAATTCGTGCAGCTTACCCACCGTTCGCGGTATCAAAGGAAATGTATCTTGCTCCCAACAAAGGAGCCCCGAAAGAAGTTCATCTGGGCGATATAGACGCACACTTCTCGCTTTCTGGTGGGGTAGGAAAAGTTATACCGACAGATCCCGACAGGACTTCGTTAAAAGAAATAATTTCAGATGGTGTTGATAGAGTCTTATCCAGCGAAAGAATTGCCGGGTTAGTTGGATCGTCACAGAGCGAAAGCGAGGCTGGTTTTGTTCTCGATATTGAAACCGCCGAGAACTCCGATTTGGTTGAAAATGCTCTTCGCCGACTTCCCGAGGATGTTCGATTTATGACGACCGCCGCCCCGGTCAGTCGACTTTCGCAGATTTAGAACTATGTTAAACCGCCTCAAGATATCACTCATCTTGGCTCCGCTCGCGTTAATGATGCTGGTGGGCGTGTATATCTATTCCCTTTGGTCCGAGGAACGAGAGCGACGTGCAGAAATTCCTTTTGATGCGACTCAAGTAATGAATAGAGATCTACTTAAATTTCATCAGAAGCGGGGATCGTTCCCCGAAAAGTTAGAGGATCTCGAAGGTATAGTTTGGGAGAAGAAAGAAAGAAATTACGTATCGCATGGCCGCTCGATGATGCATAGAAATTACTTTTACATGTATTCACGGTTAAATTCCCATCGATATACTTTGTGGGCAATACCGATTGGCAAAGCGCGTGAAGAAGCATCGACACTCTTTCTCGTCGGAACTCCTACTTCGGATAGAAGGTGGAAAGGCCCTGCATTGCCAGTTCCTGATATAGAGAATCTGTTACCCGTACCTTCGTCAAACAAACTAAACATGTTGGGTCTTGTCGAGGAACCGAATACCCCACGGGAGTCGAAATCAAAGTGAGAACATTAGGGGAATCGTGTAAGTTCGAGTCTTACCTGCGGAGCCAATTAAATCAATAAGTTACGGGAGCTGAAAGGCCCCCGTTTCTGCTTTTGTGACATGCATTGTGACATAACATTGCGTGTTATCCATTATGACATAGTGTTTACGGCACAATCGTCCTGCCTTTTGACGAGAGGTTAGCTTCGCATTCTGATCTTGGCTCAAGGGATCAAATTCGGTTCGTGAGGGTTTCAGCGGTGCGTTATAGATCACTCGTCCAAGAAAGATCAATCCTTGAAAAATTGGTTGACTATACTAAACTGCCCCGCTATACTTCGTACTACAGCGAGGCGGTTTAGTATAGCCATGGCCCAAACAACAGAAAGTCAGTTCAGAGCCGAGATCCCCAGAATAATCGGCTCGTGGTTCGATGGTGAGAATGGAAAGGTCTCGTTTGAGAAACACGTGGGGAAAGGGAGAGGGGCAATCGACCTGATCCAGGAAATGGCCCATTACCGATTCGTCGTCGAGTGGAAAAATTCGGCTTCGACGGGACTCGTCGCGGACGCGATCAGAAACCTGCAGATATCACTTGCCGAGATGCCTAAAGTCGTCAAAGGCGTAACTACAGTTCCTCTCATCGCCGTGCCGTTCATGGGCGAAGCGGGCCGAGAGTTGTGCCGGAAGGAGAATATTTCGTGGCTCGACTTGTCCGGCAACGCGTTCGTCTCCGCCCCGCACCTGAAGATCCAAATCGAGGGTAAGCCGAATCGATACAAAGGCACCGGGCGACCGAAAAATGTATTTGCGCCAAAAAGCTCGCGCATCACGCGGACGCTGCTCATCGAACCCGATTCGGCGATGACGCAGCGCGAATTGAGCAAGGTGACCGGCTTGAACGAAGCACTGGTCGGGCGCGTCGTGAAAGAGCTCGAACGCGAAAAATTCCTGCAACGCGCGGATGATGGCGCGGTTCGCGTGAAGGAACCCGCGCTGCTCCTCGATGCTTGGGCGGAGAGCTACGATTTTGACAAGCACCGAATTTATTACGCCTTCGCGGCGCAGCGGACGGGTGAAGCCGCGATGCGCTCCGTAGCGGAAAATCTGAAGACACACCAAATAAAGTACGCCGCGACCGGGCTCGCCGGCGCGTGGATGCTCGCCCCGTTCGCCGTATTCCGCATAGCCAGTTTTTACCTGCAAGACGAGCCTTCCGACGAACTGCTCGAAAGGCTGAGACTGACCGAACAGACAAAGGCGGGAGCTAACGTCTGGCTGATCGTGCCAAACGACGAAGGAGTTTTCGACGGAGCCGCAGAGCGCGGGAAGGACAAAATTTGCTGCGCGCATCCCGTACAGGTTTTTCTCGATTTGAAATACCACCCGGAGCGGGCGAGCGAGGCGCAGGAAGCGGTTCGCCGCGAATATCTCAACTGGGAGACCGGCAAATCTAGATGAGCATCAAACCAAAAACCGCCGAGGGGTACGCGGACGCGCCGGTCGATCTCGTGCGCGCAACGTGCCTGCAGATCGCCGCCGTGCTGGGCAATCTGATGGACGATCTGGTGGTAGTCGGTGGTCTCGTTCCGTCGCTGATCATCGATCAGGACAATCTTGCTGAAGGGGTAGAGGCACACGTGGGCACGCTTGACCTCGATGTCGGGATGTCACTGGCGATCTTCGACGAAGAGCACTACCAAGCGATCACTGAACGGCTACGCGGCGAAAATTTCGCGCCGGAAACAAAAGAGAACGGCAATCTGATTTTGCAGACGTGGGTGAACCGCGAACACGGCAAAGTGACGATTGATTTCCTCATCCCGCCGACCGGAGGCAAGGGAGAACGCCCTGGCTCTATCAAGCATCTCGAAATCGATTTCGGGGCTATCGTGGCACCAGGGTTGGAGTGTGCGTTCGTGGATTACGAAATCGTCACGTTGAGCGGTACGACGCTCAAGGGCGAGCAGGCGACGCGCGAGGTGAAAGTGTGCGGACCCGGGGCTTACGTCGTTCTCAAGAGCCTGGCGTTTCGAGGGCGCGCCGAAAACAAAGATGCTTACGACCTTTACTATTTGATTCGCAACTTCGGCGGCGGAGTGGAGGACGTGGCCGGGCGGTTTCGCGGGCTGCTACCGAGCGCGGACTGCGACCGCTCCCTTGAAATCCTGCGGGAAGATTTTATCGGCAGCGCGGACGCCATCGGGGTCGTACGCGCAACGGAATTTTTGCTAGGTGAGGGCGAACGCGACTCGGTGTTGCAAGCGGAGATTACGGGATTCGTCGGAGAATTTCTGCGTGCCGTCGAAGGCGATTAAGACACGTATCTTCATCGGCCGCAACGCCGAGCTCGATCGCGGCTTTTTCCTTTCGTTCGCCGAGGCGGCTAATGTTACTTCGAGCCAGTCCCGACACCGAAGGTTCGGAGACGCGTACGGAAGCGCAAGACAATACCGGACTATCTTCGCCCTCCCTCGCGATCCTAGAAGGTTCCATTCGCTCGGTTCGACGAAAGGCGTTTTGGTGAATCCTCACGGGAAAGACAAATACAGCAATTCGAGTGATGACCTATCCCACTATTTATGGCAAGATTTTTTCCATTCCGGAGTTTTTGTTTCCGGTGTATCGTCCCCACGCCGATTTACCTAGGTGAATGCGGTTTATTCATGCAGTTTTGTTGAGGAATGCCGGAGTGAAACAAGAAGTTGAAATTGAACCACTGACAAAGGCTACGACTGACGGGAAGGTCTATACGCGGCGGACAGAGGTCGAGCAGCAGTTACGAGAGCTGCTTCCGCTCGCGCGAGATATCCTGACAGAGCGGCTTAAGGAAACGGACTACGAAAAGCCCGGATATGTGAAGAGCGAATGCGTGGCTTATCTTATACGTCATTCTCGGCGGCTCGGCGACGACGAAGCCCTGAGCGATCTGGCCGAAACTATCACTAAAAGGATCAATCACACGATCGACAGGCACATCAGCTTCGTTTCACCTAATCGGAAGCAGGAATGCCACGACGAGATCATCACAAAAATCATCCTGCCTTTGGTCGATCTACAGACCAACAGCAGTGATTACGCACAGATAAATTTCGGACGATGGGTCAAATACCACATCCTCGATGTCGTCGAAAGATATTTCAGTGTTAGCGATAAGGAATCTCGGACGGATAGCTTAACCAGTACGGAGGATGACGCTGAGGAGGAAGTGCCGGCGGAGAGCGAGGAGTTTCGCGTGTCGGGCCTTCGACCGGAAGAATACTCAGTGTTTATTACTGACGCCCTGAACGAACTCAGCGAGAACGAAAGAAAGACTTATCTCATGAGGTACCGCTGGGAATGGGAGATAGAGAATAAGAATCCGGCGATTCCTACGATAAGCAGACACTTCGGTGTAACGCCCCGCACGATCAACAACTGGTTGAATAGCGCTGAAAGGAAGCTCTCCGAATGGAGAAACCAGAGGGGGTCCTAAGATCATGAAACGGAGAATTGAAGTGAACGATATTTTGATGGAGTTTCTCGGCGATTACGAAACGTCGGGCGACGAGGCTCTGCTCACGTATGTGGAAAAGTATCCGGAAATGGCGGAGACTTTCCAACGGCGAGCCGGGATCTTGCGGATGTTTGAGACGCTGCCCGAGACGGAACTAAGTGCCGAACAGGAAGAAACGCTGAATCTAAGAGCCGCGAGTGTCGTCCAGAACCTTATCTTTGAAATGAAACGCGAGCCGGATGCAGCAAGCGACCCGACCGCTCAGGACGAACAAAGCTCTTTCACGAGTTTGCGGGAGCGGTTAACGGCGATCGGTGAAACCTTCGAATCGGCCGCGGCGAAATTGCGTCTGTCGGACCTGATCCTCGAAAAGCTGGACAAACGAAGGATCCGTCCGGAGTCCGTACCCCGCCTTTTGTATGAAAGACTTGCCGAACTTTTGACAACGACGTTCGACGATATTTATGGCTATTCGCTCGGTACCCCGGTACTTGGTACTGGCCATTACAAGGCATCTTCAACGCCAACTGTTGTCCAGCAACCAGAATTTTCAGAACTGGTGAAGTGGGACTCGGATATGAACGAGGCTGACAAAGAATACTGGCTATCTATGCCGCAGACGGGATCTAGCAGGCAGCAACCGAAACTCTAAGGTGTTTTATGACTAAATGGGAACATGTCCGCCGTGCAGCACGTGAATTTCGCGAATCGATCTGTCGCGAAAACAAAAACGAAACCGACACGATCACTACGGCGGAGCTTCTGCAGTTTGCGTTGAAGCATTTTGAGGTTCGGACTCGCCTTGTTGCTCCAGGTCACCCCGATCTTCCCAAAGGAACGGATGCTCGCGTCGAGGACAAGACCATCTACTGTAGAAACGACGTCGATGAGTGGCTCGCAATCTACTTTCAGCTGCATGAGATCGGCCATCTGGCCTTGGGCCACGGGGAGCGCGAGTGCTCGGAAGCAACGATCGATCCTGAGGCTTCGGAGTCGAAGGTGCCCTTCGGGGTCCATCGGGTTGAAGGATACGGGACTGAAGAGCGGATCGAATGCGAGGCGAACATCTTTGCGCGAGAGTATCTGCTGCCCCGCGATCTTCTCACGAATTGGTTCGTTAGAGACGAACTGAACGCCGCTATGATCGCCGAGCGAACTGGGATGGCGATCGACATGGTTTGTCACCAACTCGCCTTTGCCCTGCTTACGCCGGCGATCGATGATCGACCTGAGAAGGATGAGGAAACCACACTTACGCTGAACCCTTCCCAGCAGAATGCTGCAGAGGTTCCCGAAGGACCGCAACTGGTCGATGCCGGTCCGGGAACGGGCAAGACCCGAACTCTAGTTGCCAGAGTCCTTCACCTTCTCGGTTCGGGTATTTCAGCTGAGAACATTCTTGTGCTCACCTTCTCAAACAAGGCGTGTGCGGAACTCCGCGAGCGGCTCGATCGTTTCGCTCCCGAAAGTACGGCGAGCTTGACGATCGAAACGTTTCATTCATTCGGTCTGGAGCTTCTTCGAAAGTATGGAACCGAGATCGGTCTTCCCGAGAAGATCGACATTATCGATCCGGTAGAGGCGATCTTGCTTCTCGAACAAATGCTCCCGGATCTTGGCCTCGACTACTATCAATATCTTCCCGAGCCGTCTAAGAATCTCCCCGATATTGCTAGGGCGATATCGCGTGCGAAAGACGAGAACGCGGGCCCCGAACATTATCAGGAGCTTGCAGCTAAGCAGCGAACCGAAGCCAATGGGGACGAAAGTATTGAAGCAGCGGAGAACATGCTCGAGGCCGCCCGCGTATATACGGTCTACCAAAAAAAGCTTGCTGACATGGACACGATAGATCTCGCCGATCTGATCTGCAGGTCGATCGAGCTACTTTCGACCAAGCCGGATGTTCGTGCCAGCGTGCGGGCACAATTTGCCCATGTCCTGGTCGATGAATATCAGGACGTTAACCGCGCAAGTGGAATCCTACTACGGGAGCTCGTTGGCGATGGCAAAAATCTCTGGGCGGTAGGTGACCTTCGTCAATCAATTCACCGCTGGCGAGGGGCAACGACGGCTAACATTCGCCGATTTCATGACGACTTTCCTCTCGCCAAGGAGCCAATCTCGCTTGCGAGGAATTATCGGTCGCGACGTGGGATCGTAGATTTGGTATCTAGCTTTGCCCCGCAAATGGCAGCTTCCCGGGGCCGAGAGTTCGACGGGTGGGAGGTTCAGCATGAGGAGGCAGACTCACCGTCGGTTCAGTTCCACGCCGCAGCGGATCCCGAGGCGGAATCGAGAGGTATCGCCACGGAGATCTTGCGATTGCACAAGGGTCAGGGATACGAATATCGGGATCAGGCCGTCATCTGTCGAACTCACGCCGGGATGGCCCGCGTCGCAGCGATCCTTACAGCAGCCGGTGTTCCGTTGCTTTATATGGGTGACCTGTTTGAGCGCCCGGAGATACGCGACCTGCTCGCACTTATTTCACTAGCTTCTGATCCCGGCGGCAGCGGACTCGTCCGCGTCGCAAGATTCCCGGAGTATGACATCGATCTTGCGGACGTAATGACGGTCATCAAAACCTGCCGTGAAAAGTCGATGCCGTTCCCGGGTGCTCTCGACAATCTAGACGAGATCGATGGCATTTCGGATGAGGGGCGCACAAAGCTTAAATTGGTCGCCGAGCATCTTTCAGGTCTAACTTATGGCAAATCTGCCTGGAAATGTCTGACAAGATACATTTTTGAGCGTAGCCGCTATCTAGCGCCATACCTTATCGACTCGACACCCGCAGGGCAGCAACGAAAGCTCGCGATATATCAGTTCCTACAGTTTGTACACAGCCGGCTCGACGTCCGAGCTGCCGGAGTTGATCCGAAACGCGAGTTGCTCAGATATATACGTAGGCTTGAGATCTTCGGCGACGAGAAACAGCTTCGAGAGCCGGACGAGTGGACCCGCGGTATAGACGCGGTTCGGATGATGACGATCCACGCAAGTAAAGGCCTCGAATTTAGAGCTGTCTTCATTCCGGGGCTATACAAAGGCAACATGCCGAACACGTCCAACCGGCGCGAAACGTGTCCGGCGCCGAACGGTCTCCTCTCAGAGACCGAAACGGGATGGCGAGACCATGAAGAGGAGTGCTTATTCTTTGTCGCGATGTCGCGGGCCCGCGAAAAACTATATCTTTCTAGACCCCTCACGCGATCAGGTAAGAACAGCAACCCTTCGGATTTTCTCGCGCAGATAAGTTCCGTACTTCCGACCGTGTCAACGAATGTGCCGACATGGACGAGGTCTTTGTCCGAAACTGTGGGAACAGACAATGCAAGCCTGCCGCGATACGTCCGCGAGGAGGCGTACCGGCTAGGCGACATCGAGCTCTATGCGAAGTGTTCGCTCAGTTTCTTCTATAGGCACGTCGTCGGGCTTTCAGGGAAGCGGGAGGATACCGGATATCTGGAATTCCATAGAGCCGTTCATAAGACTGTCGCTTCTCTGAGATCCGCTCGGGACGAGGGCCAGGAACTCACCTCCGAACTTACTAACAGTATCTTCGACGACCAATGGAAAGAGAGTGGACCTACCGATCATTTCCTTGCTGAGCTTTATGAATCGACGGCTCGTCAGATGGTGGCCAACGCGGTGGAAACGTTGGGAGCATCGAATAATCAGCTGGTGAGCAGCCACGAAATAAAGTTGGGAACCGGAACGATCACTATCGACTTCGATCTAGCCGAAGTAGAGGATGGCGGCGAGGTGTCCATAAAGAATTTCAAGACCGGTAGACAGACCAAAACCGAGGGCAATAAAGATATCTATGCCCTGTTGCACAAGGCGGCGGCGGAGATGTCACCGGGTAAGACCAATACCATTGCAACCCACTATCTCCGCGATAATACAAGTGTCCCGGTTACTATGACCGACAAGGTGATCGCCAACCGCACCGAAAAATTCGAAAAGGTCATGAAGGACATTTCCGACGGTCAGTTCTACCCGATCGAGAACGATCACGACTGTCCTCGTTGCGCCCACTATTTCATTTGTCCCGCGGCGGCTTAACCTTCCGCGGTCGAGCGGCTACGCTCTAAAAGCAACCTGCCAGAACTTTCCCGCCCTAATTGATCAAAAACTCTCCTGAATCGTTTCCGGTTTGGCACTGGGTCGACCGATTTACTTATGTAGAGGCGGCAGAAGTAAATCGTCGTCACGACTACGAAACGAGAGAATCTGGAGAATGAACATGAACAAAACAAAAAAAGAAACGGGTGCTTCGGACGAACTTCAACTGTTCGTCCAGGGCGAGGGCTTAGGCGAAATTCGGCTGGTGAAGGTTAGCGATGACGCGACCGTCGACGGCCTTATCAAATCGATTGCTGCTGAATTCGACGTTGAATTTGCAGCAGTGGCGGCAAGCGGAAATCTTTTCGTCACGCTGGAAGACGATGTAAAAGAGATCGCAGCGAACGTCACGCTCAAAAAGGCGGGCATTCGTGACCGGTCACGCGTGCACATTCACCGCTGCCGCAAAGTTAAGGTGTCGGTGAATTTCAACGGTGAGACTGCGGCCGACAACTTCTCGCCGTCGACGACGGTCGGAAAGGTCAAGAAGTGGGCCGACAAGAAGTTCGATATCGACAAGATCGACGCGACCGAGCATGCCCTGCAGCTTTGCGGCGCCGCCGGTCGGCCGGATGAAGATCGCCACATCGGCACGCTAACGAAAGGCACGTCGTGCAGCGTCTGCTTCGACCTGGTGCCGAAGAAACGAGTCGAAGGAGCGTCGAGCTAATGTCGGTGCGACCAGACGAGGACACATTCCGTGCACATCTGGCGGAAGGTGCGTTTCAAAGCGGGGTTGATCGGGGGAGGTGGCGGTTGCTCTCAATTACATGGCCCATCGCAATTATTGCCGTCGCGGCCGCTGAGCGTGAAGGAACCCCTGACGAATTCGCGTTCCGCTTCGAGCTCTCTAACTATCCGGCCCAAGTCCCGACCGCCCGACCGTGGAATCCTGAGACGAACGCTCCGCTCGATGCGGCCAAATGGCCGAACGGTGTAAATCGCGTTCAGGGTGCATTCAACCCCGGTTACAAGAACGGCACGTGCCTGTACCTGCCGTGCGATCGAGAGGCTTTCGACAATGGGCACCAAGCGTGGCGAACGCAGCATCCGGAAATGATCTGGACCGCGTCGAGCGACATTACACACTATTTGAGGATCATTTATGACCTTCTCCAATCAAGAGATTACAAAGGAATCCGCAGTTCGTAACCCAACAATGATTTGTTCCGCCGAAACTTGGCGGAACGGGGTCGCCGAACTGCGCCAGCGAACCGAAGGCTTGCACGAGAGCGGAGCGTTTTTGCTCGGCGTTCGCGATGGTGACCTGCGGGAGATCTGCAAGTTCGTGTACTACGACGATCTCGATCCGAATTGCCTCGATACCGGCATCGTCATCTTCGACGGTGCCGGTTACGGCCCGCTTTGGGAAATGTGCAGGGGCGACGGACTTACAGTCGTCGCAGACATTCACGTCCACCCAAGATGGGCCCGACAAAGTTATTCGGACCGAACGAATCCGATGATCGCCCGGAAGGGCCACATCGCCCTTATCGCTCCCGATCTTGCAGCCGGCGAATGTTTGCCCGCCGACCTTGGCGTCTACGAGTACGAAGGAAATTACGAATGGTCCTTCCGTACGGGGCAAGAAGCCGAGGAATACTTTCATGTAGGAGACCCTCAATAAAGATGTTTCATGCAGAATCTATACAAGACGAACTGAACCGCACGGCGAAACTGTTCATTGACGGTGGTGAGGCAGCCACTATCGAAGAAGCATACGACATCCTTCATTCGTATCGCCTCAACGTTCGCGTCGGTCCCGACGTTGCAGATTCGCCGACATTGCAAGCCGCATTTCTTACGATTGTAAATACCGCTCGCCGTTGCTTTCTTGGCGGCGTAGAGGTTTCCGGTTGCCCGGATGCGGACCTGCGAATTCCTTTGAGCGAATGCCGGACGCTGAAAGAGGCCATCGTCAAACTGAAGGGCGCGATCGTTGACAACGACGCGACCTCGACCCGCCCGCAGATACTTATCGGCGACGCTGCGGCATCGACGTCGAGCGAGTTCGCGGTTCGTTCGACATTTCATGGCTGGATTGGAGGCGTCGCGCCTATTGCTGACGCGATCCGTCTGGCGGAGTCTCAGGAATTCACGCCGGCCGGCGTTCTTGCCGGATCGCTTGCGGTGTCGGAGGCCTTCCAGTTCGTTCGCGGAAAGAATCCCATGGCAGGAAGACGTTCGGTCGGCCTCTCCCTTTGGCAGCCCAGTTTTGCGACAGATTGGATGAAGGCGACGGACTCCGGCCCCGATCTCGAAATACTTCCGTCAAGGCTGTGGCTGATCGGACTCGGACATTTAGGGCAGGCGTATCTTTGGACACTCGGCTTCCTTCCCTACGCGAGTCCCGAAGAGGTCACGATGTTTCTGCAGGACACTGATCGACTGACGACTGCAAATGACAGCACGTCGCCGCTTACTAGCCGAGGGTCGGTCGGTCGGTTTAAGACGAGGGCGATGGCAGAATGGTGCGAAGCTCGAGGTTTCAACGCTCAAATCGTCGAGCGTCTGTTCGCGGATAATTTTAAGATCGGAGCGGATGAACCCTCGATAGCACTGTGCGGTGTGGACAACGCGCTCGCCCGAGCGTCATTGGAAGACGCCGGATTCACGAGTGTGATCGAAGCGGGCCTCGGCCGCGGCACCGAAGAGTTTCTTGCATTTCAGATCCATAACTTTCCAGGAGCGAAACCGGCCCGGGAGATATGGGATTCGAGAACCGCGGAGACAGTGGCTCCGTCAACGGACACGGCAGCTTACCAGGATCTCGGCGAACGCGGCATGGATCAATGCGGTCTAACGATGTTGGCGAACCGTTCTGTCAGTGCTTCATTTGTCGGGACGTTCGCGTCAACTCTTGTGATCGCCGAAGTGCTTCGGATGCTTGCTGGGGGCCTCGCCTATGACGTAATCGACGGAACACTCAGACGCCCCGAATCCACCGACGCAATTACTTCCAAGAACGTCCGCCCGCCCTTCAATCCCGGCATAACTCCGGCTTTACGCATGTCCCGTATTGAAGAAGTCCGGACGGAAGAGGTCGATGAAGTCTCGGTGGAAGTTTAAGTGATCAATGCCGTCCAATTCGGTTATGATCAAGGTAGAGAGGTGGAATCTATGAGGTATTCTGATGAAAAGCTGGAACTTATCTTTGATAGGACTTCGGGAAACTGCCACATTTGCTGCGGCAAACTTGCGTTCTGCAACTACGGCATACGTGGAAGCCGCGGGGCATGGAATGTTGAGCACTCCAAACCACAAGCGCTCGGTGGCACCGACCATTTGAACAACTTATTCGCCGCCCATATCGGGTGCAACGAAGCAAAGCGGATCGGGACCACGCGTCGGGCAAGGGCAGCAAATGGCCGGACCCGCGCTCCTTACTCAGTCTCAAAGCGCCAACAGAAACGCCGGGAGAATGCTGTTCGAGGCGGAATCGTCGCCGGAATGGCCGGTGGGGCTATGCTCGGAGCTCCAGGGATCATCCTCGGCGGCCTCCTTGGGGTAATTGACGGATTCGACCAGAATCCTGACTGGTAACCGAGTCGTACGACCGCTTTCTGACACGAGGAACACCTACCGTCATTGTAAAACTGGCTCTTTTCTGTAGAGCCCCCTTGAGCGACTACAGATTTCCACACTAAACGATCTAGTTCAAGGATTTGATCTGGGATCTGTTCAACACAAGCTACTAGCTCAACCTTCGCTAATACAAGTCGTGGGCGATAAAGCCATGATCCGCGTCAGTTGACGGGAGATTAACGGATGCAAGGGACCCGGGTGTGCAATTTTCTTTTGATTCATCCGTAACTAAAGCGGCAGTAGAATCTTTTTCGAAGCTTGACACAGGATGTTCGAGGGCTCACGACAACGCTCGCTACGAGGACCTCAATCGACGCAAATCGATCGACTGATGGAAAAACAGAAGACAGTGATGCTATGAATCTCAAGAGAGTAAGAGTGGGGCAAAGATAAACTCGATAAAACACCGGTACGCTTGTCAATGGACGACCCATCATTGAAAGCACGGGAAATGTTACTCAGCGGCATTATCTTGTCTGCTCAACCAATATGTTGCGGCGGCCACCATTTTGATCGAAATCCTGCAGAGTTTTCGCGGCTGCGTGGGTTCTTCCGTGTTGCAACTTCCTAGTGCTTCGGCCTGGCAGGATTTCGCTCAGATCTTGAGACAATTGTCCAGTTTCCAGGCTAACCGAATTGTTTCCCCTATCACCCACATACTTCTCAAGGATCACAGAAGCTCGATCCTTGACAAATTTTGGATCGGCGTTTGAAATCGACAACGCCAGGAGTTCTGCTTTCACAACGTTTCGCAGTTCTTCGACTGCAATCTCGTCTGGCGCGCCGGGTTTCGCGGAGAGTTTGTGAGTTGTTGTCGCCTCTAGACGATTTTTCTGCTCCGTCGCTCGCTGATAGACAAAATCTCTTTCCGCAGGCGGCAGCTTTCGGTAGAGTTCACTGTGATCGAAGCTGTTCTTAAATCGAAGTTCCTCGTTCGGAGTTTTGAGACTTTGGAGGAAGTGTTTCGTCGCTGACAAGGACTCGTCAAGATATTTCCGTTCCATTCGAGATTCCAGACTATCGACTAGTTGTTGGGCCTCGGGACTAAGAGTGATCTCACCTCTTTTCAAAGCCTCAGTTCGCTCTTTTGTTGCTGCACTATCACCCGCATAGTTGAGTTTCGCTACGATCATTTCTGACGTGAAGTGTCGAGGCGATTGCTCGGTGAACAGCATTTGCATCTCATTGGACGTTAACGCAGCTGGGACCCTAAAACCGTGATTCTGGACGTTCTGCTGGCGATTAAGACCTGCTGAAGCATTGTCAATTCTGATCTTTGACGATGCTTCAATCACTTCCTCACGTGATTGACATCGATCCAATATCTGGGCGTAGTCTCGATATCTTTCATTGAAATATCGAAGTCTCGTTTCAGGTTGTTTTAGTTGGTGTTCAAGATATGCAGACGCGAAACGGAGGTCCTCATAATTTAGCTCCTTTCCCTTCACAACATTCTCAATCGCTTTATCAGATTTTGCTCTAAACAGCTTTAGGATTGTGGAGGGTGGAATTCCGTTCTCCAAGGCCTCGTCCAGTGCTGGAAATTTAACCTGAGACCAGTGTTTCAGTTCGTCGGCCGACATCTCGGATCCGAGAAGGGTCAGATGCGTACTTTCAAGTTTAATTCGCTCGAAACCAAGTGTTGTCTGACCGCGTTCAGGATCCCGTTCGGTCGATAGATATTCAGCGGATTCAGCTATTTCTTCTAGCTCTTCGCCTAAAGAATGTCTAGTGGTCTGCGAATTCGATTCGACAAACTGCTCGTATTGGATCGAACGGTCAGATGGTTCTAATCTTTCCATCTCGTCGGCCACCTTCGTGATTTCTGCTAGCGTCCTATCGAACCGTTCTAGGACTGATTCTGATCTCCCCTCTTCTCGAACCTGATCTAACAGTTCCTGCTTTCCGTCTAGTGCGTCGTAAATCCAACGAAAGACCTTTGCCTCTGTTTCTCGATCTGCACTACTTCCAGCGATAGTCCTCCCATATTCCAAGATTTTGGGAGCGATCTCTCGTGCTTTTTCTGAACCGACTATTGCCTCAAGTCGCCCTACTCCATAACCAAGAGTTGCTAGTTTAAGCGGTGACTTTAGCTCATGCGCCTCCTTCGGAATGATCAGAATCCCATTTTGAACCGTTCCGCCGCGCTCGTATGTATCCCGTAGAAATTGCGATTTGCGATTAAGGAATGAAGCGTGCTCGCTCCTGTTACGACCATTGGTATCGTCGAGTTTGGATAGTAGAAGGTCTGATTTGCTAACCGAAAGTATTTCGTTAATCGCTCTTTCTGTTCGTGGATTTGATGGGCGAAAGCCTGCGTCCTGGGCAATCGGGGATCGTGCGGCATGATTTAGTTCTCTTGCGTCAATTGCCTTTGCGACTTTTTCGATCGCGAGCTTAACGACATCAGCGTGGCACGTCTGTCCCGCTCGACAAAAGCATGTGATCGAGATTGGTTGGCCATTCCTGAATGCTTCACCAAGCAGGACCATACCGTCCCTAAGTCCACCTTCGTTCTGTTTGTAACTACTTCGAAGTCGTTCGGAATATGCAATAAGGGCGGAGTCGCGACCGCCACCGCGTGGTGCAATTTCGTTCCGATTGGGCGAAAGAAGACTCAATTCTGGAGTAATAATATTCCCCAGGTCCAAACTTCTGTTTGGCGATTGTGATTCGCTGTTGCTTAGGCGAGCTATTACCTTATTGCTCAAATCGAATTTCATGACTTACCCCATCCTTTTCTCGGACTTACCGAGCTATGAAAGGGCAAATAATGTGCCTAAGCTATAAGACATGGAGCCGAATTATCGTCGCATTTCTATACTGATTTCTCGCTTATCTGATTTGTGCCGAACGACTGGTTTTTGTTCTCTTTCTTGGGCATCAGATGCCTGGTCCTTAACCGCTCCAGATTTTGGGTCCGGTAACATAGCAGTTTGAAGAATCTGGTCGTAGGTGCTCGAATTGTGGCTAACAGAGTCTTCGAGAGCCAGTTTTATTCTGGACGCCTCATTACTATCGGGTCTGGCTGCGATCCTCTTCTCAATCTCGGCTACCTCTTTTACCGTAAAGATTGGTTGGTAATCCGGCTCCCCAGAACTTTGCCACCAAGAGTTTTGCTTGAATGTTGCGGCTTCCCTGCCAGCTTCAAGCACAAGGTCTTTTGCGGCAACGAGGCTGGATTTTAGGTCCGCCTCTCGCGCCTTCACTCGGTCTTCGAGTTCGTGCCTCAACAATCGGTGCTCCCTGCTCTCCAACAACAGATTCAGTCCGCGATCGAGAATCGATCCTTTGCGCGGTAGATCAACATCGGTCAGGCTCCGATAACTGATTGACCCATTCGTTTTGTCCTCGATTGCAAATTTGTGAAATCGCTTCGTTTTTCGATAGTACGCGAGGTCTTCTTTCGCTTTGTTCAACTCGATATTGCATAGGACCTCTCGGGCGAGCGTCCGCCCAGCGACAAGGTTCTTAAAGTGACCCAACATCGCTTCCTCAACGATCCCTCTTGTATCAGGCTCTTGCCGTTCAAATTCTCCAATCGACTTCTTTTGTAGGTTCCAATTCGCCGAATACTGGTTTGACTGTTTAAGTTTTCTGGCTAGGACATCAATCTCAAGAACTTCCTCGGCAGAAAACCTTGACTCAAGGTCCTTCTGCATTCCGTGTCGGTCCAGCACGTCGTGCAGAGCTCCGACCACCTTTCGGCCCGTTTGAAGATCCTTTTGTAGACCCATCGAGTGATCGTTCAAACTGCTCTTCACAGCTTCGGTCAGCAGGCTTTGGTCTGATTTGGTATACCGGCGGCTTTCTTTATTCGTCAAAGATTGTATCGCGACGCGAATGCTCTGAATAACCGACCCATTCCTGCTATCTCTAGCCTTTGATTCACGATCGATCATAGCCAATGAGATTTGTTCTTTTCCTACGGACGCTTTCCGATAATAGGCATTGTCCCGGAAGTCCATCAGCTTCCTTTCCCGATGCTGCAATCTCAGTTCGGAGAGAATTTTTTGAGCGGCAAGGCGTTCAAGATCCTCCTTATCTCTTGGTTGAATTTCGTTTCTGGTCTCAAGGTCGAGGCGGATCTGTTCCAAGAATCGATATTCCCTAACTTTCGAGTTCGCAAGACACTCATTCTGAAGATCGTCTAACTCTTTTTTACTGAAAGCGGGAGACGGCAACTTGGTTCCACTTTTCTTATAGTTTTTTCTTAGCTGGTCGGCTGCCTTTCTAAGTTCGGCCGTGTCTTCCTTTAGCTTAAAGAATTCCGACTCCTCCTTTGCCAAGATTCTGTGCGTTATCGCCCTAACCTGTCGGGCCTCAGCAGTATTATTTAAGTCACTGAGTTCTGCACTCGCCGACTCCAGTTCCTTTATCGAAACCTTGTGTTTCACTCCAGTATTCGGATCGGAAACCGGAAATCTCAAGGTCTGACGATGCTCGACGAGGAAGGCAATTCTCTCCTCCTTAAATCTGAGTTGGTATTCGGCCAGAATACCTAGTCGCAATGTCTCTCGTTCGTAAGAGTTTCGACCGTTATTCTCGACGATTATCTTTTCTTTCGTTCTCGATGAATCTTGGTCTTTGGCGTGTCTCTGTGACGGACCGCGTTCAGCGATCAATTCCTCCAGCTTCGTTTGTGCGGATTCGATAAAGATCCCCTCGACGATCTGCTTTTCTCCATTGATTGACTCAAAGTGTGGAAGTGCCTCTCGCGGAATTTTATTTAATGATCGGGCTCGAAGGTCTTTAGTCAGATAGTGCTTTTGAATGGCGACATGCACATGCGGGTTTGCGGTATTGAGATGAACGGCTCCGGTCCAAGCGAGTCTTTCGCTATTGAGACTCTTTTCAAGCTGACTCATTGCGAATCGGGTAACGGCCTTTAGTCTTCGCTTTCGCAATTCATCTGTCGAGCCGAGACCCTGAAAATCCTCGGGTCTGAATGAAAGCACCAAATGATGGAGTTCGTCGTTGGTGGGCCGTCCTTTTCCGCAATTCGCCTTTAGAAAGTTGTTGGCGTTCCGGACGTCCAACTGGTCAGTGAAAGCGTTGAAGAGTTCACGGCCTTTTTCCGGTTCTTTGTCCGCGTCTATCTTGCTGTGAGCCAGATAGTGTACAAGCCCGCGCGAACTGCCTCTTTTTGACTGGACGCTTGCGATAATTCTCATGACGGATCTGTCTGCTGCTTCTGCAACTTAGGCATGGATTCGATCCGCTGTTTCAGGACTGCCACCTTGGTGCCGAGATAGCTTCGTTCGTGCACGCCGTCACCCACCACATGCTCATGAAATAGTAGGCATTTCTTAAGATCTGTTACGGCGTGCTCGATCAGTTCCGCCATCGCAGTTGAAGCTATAACGACGCTATCTTTTCGATCTTTTGTATCGGGTGACGCGAACTCAATTAGCTTTGTAAAGACGAGATTCATGGATGAGATCGACATGCTCGACATTGAGTAGATCTCAGTCGTAAGAGACTTGGTAATTTGTAGCAATTCCGATACGGTTTCTAGTTCTGATTCGAGACGTTCAAGTCGTTCTCCGATATCGGCAACATTGCCATTGAGTGAGAAATTAATGGATTCGTTGTCACGCCCCTTGCTAACAAGCCAATCGAGCTTCATCTGACACTGCCCTGCCGCGAATTGCTTCTGTCTGTCGTTCAAGGCGAAATGGATCATTCGACGGACTATGGCGGCCTTGTTCTCTCCGGTTTCCGCTGCGATCTCTTCAAGTTTTCCATGATCTTCGTCATATGGCCGAACGCTTATCGGACGACCCTGTTTCAACTCATTGTTAACATCAATATTCTTCGCAATTCTTTCTTTGTCACGCTTTCTCATTTTTCGGGTTTTTGCTGTGCCGTTTTGTCACCAACTCGTCGTTTTGTAATTTTTCGGACAGGTTGGAGCCAAGCAAAGCACGTGCCTTTAATGAGTTTTTCGCTTAAATTTCGGTTTGTAATTTTGATGACAAGGCGTAATTCACTGTAAGTAATAGGTTTATGCGAATTACAATGGTTGGATTCTGGTCTATCCTGTCATACACCTGCAGCTGTAATTTTCATATTTTACAAGGCACCTCAAAACCGCCTCTTTTTTACGCCAATAGTGGTGCTCCTACACGCCGCCCTTGCTACTAAATTTCTACGGCTCTTCGCTTCGGCACGCAGATTGATCTCTTCTTTGTGACAGTTATTTTACCGAAGCAAAGGAGACCAATTTAATGAACGATCAGCTTAATATCACCCCCTCTTCAAAAACGTTCCTCGAGCGGCCACTGCTGCAAATCAACCGCCTTACTTACGTGAAATTGAATACCAGAGTACTCGAAGCAACTGAGCAAAAATTGAGGCAGTATCTAAAATTCGCAACCGTCAGCATGAACACGGAGATCACGAATGACGATGTTGTCGAGTACGCGCTAAACCACCTTTTCGAACGCGATCCCGCATTCAAAAGCTGGCTTAAAATTAAGACTTAGAAAGGAAACTCTATGCAGAAAAGGCTGAAGGAAGGGATCCGATGCGGTCCAAGTTTGCAGCCGGAACGAATGACTGACGGGCTATTCCGTATCTGGAAACAACCTTCTCAAGCTCCATCTCAAAATCACGGATGTCGAACTGTTCGGAACCCGTTGAAAGATGCCCGGACAGTTCCTCCAGATCCTCTCCCGACAGATCACTGCAAACTTTCGCCGAACTGCGAGCCAGGCGGTCAGCCACTTCCTGAAAAGCTACTCCGGAATGACCTTTAACCCAACGCCAGGAGATGTGATTACCGTAACAAGCTTTAACCAGACGGGTCCAGAACAGACGATTAGTTCGCATTCTATTAAGCCCCGCCATCGTGTCGATAACATATCTTGAGTCTGATACGATCTCGACCCGGCAGGAGCGATGCAGTTGTTCCAAAGCCTTTGTACACGCGAGTATCTCAGCTTGCTGATTGGTAACCTGTCCGAGGTATTTGGCTACCAATTTGATCTCCAGACGATTGTGATCAATCATCACCGCGCCGCATCCCGCCGACGAGTCGATCGCACCATTTCTCAAGCACGACGCATCGGCATAGATCCTAACTAGAGGCGTATAATCATCCGCACTTCTGAAACCGCTTTTGTTTTCAAGTAACCTTATAATACTCATTGTCCACCTCTTGTTTTTTCAACTGAAAATCGGGGCAAAGCGCTGAGGCCTTGCCCCAAGTTGGCGAAGAGAATCTATCTCAGAATTGATCGACAAACGGCTCTTCGATGGGCGTCTCAGGAGCAGTTGAGCCTGAGTATTCCGGAACATCAGGCTCATCGCTGCTGCCGTTCGATGCCGATCCTTCCTGGTCGTTACTACGATTCGAACCGACGAACTCAAACGAGAACAATGACACCTCGGCACCGGATCTGGGTTCTCCCTTATCCGTACTCCAGGGGCTGAACGAGAGCCTGCCGTGAACAAGCAGGGACGTGCCCTTCTTTACGTGCTCAGCTATGGTCTCAGCCGTCTTTCCGAATGCGACTACGTTGAACCAATGAGTGACTTGAACACGCCCTTCAGAACTGTTCTTGAAAGAGTTGGACGCGATTGGAAAGCTCGCGACCGGCGTGCCCTTTTCTGTATATCGCAGGCTCACATCGCGGCCTGTGTTTCCGAGTATCGAGATATTTGCTGACATGGATTATTCTTGCTCCTTTATTGGTGTAGTTTTTCTCCGAATGGAACGGCAGTTAGCCACTGAAGACAGTACTTTGAGGCGAACTGCTTACAGGGCTGGCCACCGCTCCTTTCGTTACATGTTCACAACAACTTTCAGGCCGAGGGTACGACCTGGACATGTGATCTTTGACTTACCGGATGCGCGAAGAGGCTCCTTTGGACCATTCGACTGGCGAGTACGCTCTCGCTCAGTTCCGCTTCTCTTGCCCTTACTGCATCCCAAAGTTTCTGTTTCTCCTGACGCTTAAACATCTTTGCCTCTGTGTCGTTGTAGAGACCGAACTTCAAGAACCGTAGCTGTCCGTGGGTTGCTTTTTCGATCTTGCGAAGCCATTGTCTAGCCTCTTTTGAAAGCTGTCCCCTGAGCCTGACCTCCTGAGATTTCGCGACCGTGTTGAGAGCCGTGAACTCCTTGAGGGAAAGCCTCTTCTGATCCTTAAAATCCGCGTACGCTTTCTTTTTCAGATCGGCTACATCGGCTGTATCAGTAGTGCCACGAATAGCAAGATAGGTTTCCTGATAGGCGTCGTGGCGAAGGCTTCGCAGATGGAAATCGGAGTATTGACGCTGCCACAAAAGACGGAGTACCAATGCCGCGTACTGCATCTCTTCAAAGTCCGGATTGATCTCTTGATCGACAAGAATTTCAAAGCTGTTTCCCTTGCCCAACGAATAGATGCGGCGTGCCGAACGGATCACTTTGCCGTCATAGATTCTATCGAGTGAAAGTGCCAGCCATTCCTCAAACTCCTGATCCGAGAACGGATGTCTCGAAGGCATTGACCATCCAGCACAGTTGATCATCCGACGTCCTTCCTGAACGGCATTGCCGCCTAAAGAATGGCCGACAAATAGTTTCGGAAGCTGTGCGGAAAGGCCTCTGGATTCGTACGGAAGACAATTCGCATCGATCTCGTAATCAAGGTCAAAGACGACCACCGAACACTGGCTTGAACTCATCGTTATACCGATCAATCCGTTCTCATCGAACTGATCAAGTTGTTCGTAAGTGGTGAAATCACGATCAAGTTCTTCGATGGATTTGTTGCCATCTTCCAGATAGAATTCCGCAAAGTCATCGAATATCATGCGGCTGACTTTCTGTCGGCCAACGCGTCCCAGAACAGCCCGCATTTCATCATCGAAGTTCGGGCATTTTGGCGGGAGCGGCTTTCGGTTCTTCGCGGCTTCCTGAACTCGCCTCTGGTCTGCGACACAGAGCTTTTGCTCGGTCATTCGCGACTCTTCGAAGCTGATCTCACGGTCCGACAAAGTGACTGTAACGGCCTCTAACTGCATACCGAGCAGCCCCATTTCTTTGAGAACCTCGCTTACGCTTCTGCGTCGGATCTCACCGTAGTAGTAAGAGGCAATTTGCTCATACTCAAACTGCCCGGCATCAGTGCTTGCGATAGCCTTTACACATCGGACGAACTCTTTAGCGTCCGTCTCGTCGGACAGAACTTTCATTGCATATTCGAGTGATAGTATTCTCACTCTGTCCACAGGTTCTGGTTCAAGTTCGTCCGCGATTCTAACAACGACATCACCCAAGATCGAGAACTCTTCAAGCTCTCGTCTGCGCGTCGGATTCGACGAAAGATGAGCACACCAGTCCTGCATCGGCGACCCGCTATTGACTGGCATAAACGCCAGCATCGCGTTATTCGGAGCGTGTTTTCTTAGCTGTTCAATATTGATTCTTTCTACCATAACTTCCTCTATTGATCGGCAAAACGCCAAATCGAAAACGCGTGTATTTAAGGGCCGCATTTTCAAGACCCTTAATAAAAAGCACTTTCATTCAGGCTTGAAAATCCCTCTCAAGATGCAGGAGAAGTGGGTTAAGGGAAACGAGATCGGCTGGCTATAAAGAAAGATCTCGCAGATGTTTTCGTAGATAAGCGAACGTAAGCGGTGCCCGACTTTCGAGTTGAGCCCGGCCAGTCCCGATGCCCTTTAAGGGAATAACAATTACTTGGTCGGTCGTCAAAGACATGCTCGCCAGACGCTCGAAGGCTTGATCGATCGCCGCTTTGTTTTGTTCGAATTCTGCATCCGTGAAAAAAGCATTCTCGCTATTGCTGGGGAGTTTCTTGGTTGGTATTCCAACGACATTCGGCTCGCCTCTCATTGCCGCAGCCTGACCGCCAAAACCACGTCGGGCAAGGTTGTCACCGTAGAGGAAGATACGGTCGCGATGCTCCCACACGAAGGATCGGGTGATCCACTTCATGGTCAAGACGCGGTATCCCATTGCAGACCCCTTTTACAAAAAAGAACTGCCGCCTGAAGAGTGCTATCTCCCCAAGCGGCAGTTTTTCGTTGACCGATCAATTTGATTAGTAAGCAGCGGCCTGCTGGAGTTCGACCGGTGCGGTCTGTGCCGTCTGCATTGCAGCACCGTCTTCTTCCTCTTCGCGGCGGCCCGACAGGAATTGGAACTCCTGAAGCACGATCTCTGCTCCCGCCTGCGGAGACTCGTTTTGATCCACCCACGGGTTAAAGGTCAGACGGCCCTGAACGTAAAGACGACTGCCTTTCCGCACGTAGCGAGCAAGTGTCTCCGCCTGCTTTCCGAATGCCGTCACGCGGAACCAATCCGTCTTCTCAACGCGCCCGTCCGCGCCGTTCCTGAACGAGTTCGAGGCCAATGAAAAGCTCGCCACGAGGGTGCCATTGTCCGTGATCTTAGTTTCCGGCGTCTTGCCGAGGTTGCCGATGATTGAAATATTTGCTGACATTTTCTTAATTCTCCTGTATGAATAAATTTCCGAGGATCACAGTTAGTGAAGCCTTCGAACCTTCTCTGAAGGCACATCTTATCTGCCGCTGGTTATTTGTTTTGCCTACCGAGGGACGATGGGTACGAATGACTTTGAGAATCGCGTCAGCGTCTTACCGGCCGAAAGGCAGTAGCGGTCAAATGGAGACATAAGACTTGTTGGGAATCCTCATGTCTGAGAGAAATGGAAAGGTGAGAATCCAGACTCGGATGTCACGACGTTGCCATCGAGTCCAAAAATCCCGACTTGAATTTCGGGGCGCTAGCCGAGAAACATCCGCGAATCGAACTTGGTAGCGGCGGTCGCACCGCTGGCCTCACACACAAAGAGAAGCATATAAGCTATCGTCGACCTCCGAGCTCCTAACGCACAATAGAAGAACTCTCCGTCAAGAGGCTCCTTGTGCAAGCGAATTCTGTTCTTGTTCGGTAGGATAGGCTTCAGGTACTAGACCACTCCATCCTGCCCGTATTGGGGCATTGGATGATGAACAGATAGTTTTTCCCTCCGTAGTATAAACATTTGCACCACGATGGATCATTGCTCTGACAACTGCTTTTCGAGGATGGTGCGTATCGGCCTTTGCGGAGCTAATAATTGCCGTAAACGATCCATTGCTTTGGTACTCATCCGATTGTTTCTCACCGACCCACCGATCAAGGATTTCAGAATTTACGTTTCGTCGCGAACCATGATGAGGCACCTGAAACCTGTCGATTCCGGGCAGGTTTAATCCGATGTTCGGGGCATAGTCAGCAGCTTCGGTGAGTGCTGACCTTCCAGCATCAGCGGTTAGTAAGATCTTAATGTCACACAATCTTGAATATTGAACCACGCTCATCTCGTTTTCCGCACTAGTTTCGTTTGTTGAAAAAACTTCTTCCCCCCAAACGGCCCGGAAAAGATTTGTTACCTTCGTGACTGCAGTCCCGAGGGCTTCACTCATCGACGAGAACGCACTCTTTTGAGCGTCTTCGACAGATTCGGGAGTTCGATCTGATTCAACAATCAAATTTAAATATCGTTCCTTACTTGGAGCCATTACTGTAAACTCTCCGATCGCCGCTCCTTGAAATGGTTCGAATATCTCTATTCCTTTTTCAAGAGCAATTTCTTCCAATGCCGCAAGATTCGGATAAAGGGTTCTTAGTCTTGATTCCAAACGGTCAACCGACGAATACGTTTCAAATCTATCAATGATCTCATCGGCGTACATCCAAGGACGAAGCATCCAAAGCTCTCCAATATCGAACGATTCCAAAACCGTCCTTAAGCCACCGGCGTGATCGCCGTCAGGATGCGTAACTACAACTCGATCAATATAGCTAGGATTGTTGTAATAACTGTTTATGTGCTGCACAACGCCATCTCCGGTCGCCTGAAAACCACCATCAACAACGTGTATCGATATCTCACCATCGACGGAGTACCTAACCGTAATTGCATCGCCGCTCTTATTTGATTCAACGTCCAAAAAATCCATTTCAAAATAATTACTCATTAGTTCCTCCTTCTACTCCTACACTCTTTCTTGCTAAAACTGTTGTGACAAATCGATTGCCGTGAATGCGTGCCGCTCGACATACAAAGAAAAACTGCCCAATTAGCACGCCTAAATAAATTAGATAAGCCTTTGTGGATATTATTTGAAACCAACCGACAATCCCGAAAATCACAATCATAAAGAGACTTAAACAAGCGTAATCACGGGTAAATAGGAAACTTTTGTGTACCTGTTCTACCGCCGGTTCAGACTCAATTGATTTATAAAGGCTATACCAAAGGGCATTTTGTTTACTCGGTGACGTTGGAAATGTTCCAACTGCTTTCTTCAATTTCGACGTACTTATTCTGGAATCTGTCTTAATCAATTCAGTAAATACTCGACAACCAGGCAACGGATCGTTCCAACGAGTAAAAACAATTCTCGCCTTCGCGTTTGCAGACAATTGAGCATTAACGATTCCAACCAATGTCAATGTGAAACCCGCAGGTAGAATTTGCTGCCAATTGTTGAGAAGGGCGATGAAATTTAACCCAACAATTGCGTCACCTTGAATAAGCGCGTAGTAAGCAGCGAGGTTCGCGATTAACACAGAACCAAGCGAAATGTTGTTACTGCCCTTGAGCGATTTAGTCATTTACCTGTCAGCACTAATGTTTCTTGTCGATAGTCGGAGACTCTCGACCCGGCGACACAGTATCGCTATCACGAATCTGACCATTTGGCCTATGAATTCTAACTTCGCCGCCGCCCGAATTGGCGGAAAACTGTTTTGACAAGGCTTCTGCTTCTGCCTGCGTGTTTGCTTTTGCTGACGAACGTGTGGCATTTTCTTTAGTTGATCTCCAAAAGTCCTCGCCTTTGCGTTTTGTTACATGATAATTAGCCATCTTTCTAAACTCCTTCTTTCCTAAATTGGGTTCGGCAATGTTTGAATCACAATGCCTTGTATTATGAATTCCTCAGACAAAATTATTGGCCTTATAGTTTTGTCCGTGGAATTCGGACGTAATACCACAAAGCCATTCTCGCGATGAAAATGTTTAATTGTTGCTTCGTCGTTGACGAGCCCAACAACCCTTTGACCTTCCGTTGCAGTTGGTTGCTGCTGTACAAGAACTAAATCTCCGTCATTAATCCCCGAAAGATTCATCGAATCGCCGGTCGCTTTTAGAATGAAGTACTTGTACGCGGGTTTCGCTATCTTCGTGGATACCTGAACATGGCTCTCAACGACTTGGTCAGCGAACGCTAATGAACCGCAGGAGACTGACCCAACAACTGGAATCTCAACGGTGTGTTCACCTACCGAAATCTGTGGATTGTGGACAAGGCCAATTTTTCCACCTGAATAGTAAATCTGCCCCTCTTTGCGCAATCTATCTAACATCAACTGTACAGAACGAGGGGATTTATACCCAATTCCTTCTGCTATTGTGCGAAGCGAAGGCATTTCGCCTTTGTGGACAAAATGGTTTCGGATAAACAAATAACCGTCCCGATCATTCTTAGGTGTACGTGGCATAGTTCAAAATATACGCATATGTTTACTTTCAGTCAACCATTAAAAATGAGGGCTGTAACTTTACTGATTTTAGAGAGCCAAGAAATGAATGGATTTAATATTTGCCGCATTTCGCTCTTCGTGTCGGGTCATCACGAGGCTGTTGGGGGCACAGTTCAATATGCACCTTAGTAGGTAGGTCTCAACGTTTAGCTTGTCGGGCTGGAGTAGAAAGATTTGATGTTTGTGGGTTTGGATCGTCGAACAACTTTGTGGTTCGTAAACGACCGTTTGGTACAAAAACGCACCAGTTTTGGAGTATTTATGCACCAGTCAATGAGCGATACGCTTCAATTTCTTTATCAATCCGGAACGGCTAATTCCTAACTGCTGCGCCGCACGTGTCTGGTTGTTGTTATTGATCGCGAGAGCACCTCTGAACAGGTGAACGCTCCTTTCTCGTAACCAAAAAGCTCCTCTCGATAAGGGAGCCTGCTAATCCAGCACAATTCACAGCAATAAAGGCTCGTTCTTTCGAGGGCTTAAACTTATGGATCAATTTCGCGGTACGCGTCTTGCCTGTTCCTGTTTCACCAAGCAAGCAAGAGATCAAATAAAACCGAGCTTTGCTAGAAATTTTATGTTTACATTCTCATTTTGCAAGGTGTATAACATTAAATATAAAAGAAAAACAGGAGCTAATTGCCTGATTGGAAAGAGGATAGTCTTTTCGAATCTTTGAAAAGCCGTCTCTCCTATAAAAAGGTCGTACTACTAGAAACCGTAAAAATGGTCATTGGTTACATGCCATTGTAATTTTTTGTAACGTACCTGGGCGATTAGATAACAATTTTGGCTAACTCGATCGTTTCCAAGTTGCAGACATCACCAGGATCCCCACCCACGG
>LNFM01009943.1_pt1 | contig 31304 bp, 34 predicted proteins | sample 596031 | NCBI WGS metagenome assembly LNFM01 (sample SAMN04254537, study PRJNA301005) | activated carbon metagenome | isolation source: dual media filters at the Ann Arbor, Michigan drinking water treatment plant | place: USA: Ann Arbor | reverse complement strand
CAAGCATATCCAACAGTTAGACGACAACTCGATTTTGGCTGGAAAAGGCTTGAGTAGGGTGGAGTGAGGTGGGCTTGAGCACAGAATGAGCACAATCGGTTATCTCACCAGGCACGTACGTTCCATTATTTGTTGCCTCCGTCTGAACGATCTTCCATTCCACAGCTGGTCACCCATCAAACAGAGTTTCCACCTGAAAATCAGGCCCACTACCCAAGGGCTTTCTTGAGCAATTCATCACTGCATTGAATGGCAGCTTCCACGCGTTTCAGATGCAGAACTGAGTTGGGATCTTTCGCTAATTCATACGGTGTCGCGGTCATTTGTATTTGAAATGGCAAGCGCACTGAGCAGACGGCCTTCCATAAAACACCGGGACCATCAAGGCGAACCAATCTTCCTTGAGCAACATAGTGAAGGACAGTAGGATTCCCCGTAGGGAGGAATAGCGGGGGCGAATGCAGATATACTGGCTTCAGTTACCTGAATCTCCCAAACGAGTGGTGTGAAATCAAATACTAGGCCTTCCCCAATCGAATCTTTGAGTCCGGACAAATCATCTTCAGGTTGGTCTTTATGGAACAAGCCCTCAAGCCAGCCACTCGGTTGAGAAGTCGACTCCTTGCGAAGGTCCTGTACTTCACGAATTTCCCGAAAAGTTTTCAGGGCGATGGCGGTTTTCAGCCTAGCAACAAACTGATCCTGAAGCTCTAAGGTGGGCGCTTTAATTGAGACTCGACCGATTGGCGCACTCATAAAAACCCATCACGCTGTGCATCACGCAGAAATTGTCGGGTAGTTGACGTGAGTAATTCTTGAGCGCGTTGGGCACCAGAAAAGGGTGTGTCCCATTCACTCGACAGCAAGGGGAATACCAATGGAGCCAATATCCAACGAAATACTCTCGCATTGACTGAATAAGGGTATGTGTTTATCTTTGCCCCATCCAAATACAATACATAGGTGATAACTAAGGTAGATGTGGAAAGTTGATTGATGTCCCCGAGCGGTTCGCCGTAGTAAGGGATTGAGAAAAGTGTAGTGGAAGATAAAAGCCGGTTAAACTGTCTTATGAAAGATCCCCACGACCTCGGCCGTCCGGCCTCACTACGCCTAGTCATATCGACCAACACATAGAGTCCTGTTTCTGGTATCCCACCTACGGGTTGCGCGTTTTGAAAGGCTGATGAGCCAAGTAACCCCCTTTGAATCGCCTCCGAGAACTGAAGATGTTTCGATTTGGGAGAATAGTCTGATGGGTATGAGATACCGAACGAAATAGCGGAATTGTTGGCGATCGGAGAAACGAGAGTAATGGTATCAACCGGCGCAAATGAGTAATTGATTGCACTGCAAGAGGCGCTGGCAAGCAGGATCAATGGCGCGGTCAGAAGGAAAATGACCAAGCGGCTCTGCTGCATGTGGGACCTCCAGGCAAGGATATGAGGTGCAAGCACTTTTCATGCAAATCGATCCTCTCCTTTGCAACTGGGCTACTATGAAACTGTTGCTTTGTGAGCGGAATCATTTGTTTTTGAACCTCCCGTAGGATAGGCCAAAATCCCTGATAAATCGATGGGGGATTCGGGAGTTTTCAAGTGAGGTTTTTGGGAAAACCGGAAGAGAAGGAAGGCTATATTCTGGAGATTTCGGTGGACGGCCGTCCGCGCAGAACTCTGGAATCTGCCGCCGGTGGCGTGGAGGAAGTACTGACAGGGATCGGGCATCTCCTCGTATAAATCTCCTGCCGCATCGTTCTCATCAATTGCCCGGCAAGTCTAGAGTTTCAGGTTGCTCGTTTCGAGTGTGGTGCGGAACTTCAGTGTCTTCTCAAGCCACGCAACTCGAAATCCAGAACCCCGAAAAAATTCGGCAGCAGAGCCGATAGCATTTTGTCTTGTGGCATGTTCACCAACGGGAGACGTCTACTCCGTCTCCCCAGTGCCAAGCTGTCGCGCTCTCTTACCCATTACTGCTCGTCAGAGGAGGCCCATTCCAGGAGTGAATCTGAGAACGGCGCCATCGGCCTGAACGTGAAGCCGAAACCTACGGATGCATCCGCCGATTTTCGCAAGGCGGGTCCACTAGGGAACTTTTATCCTATGGAAGAAAGCAACATCATTCCCGTTCCGTAACTCCAAGAAATCCAGATGAGGGGTTAACGATGAACTCAGCAGTGCTTCTTCCGTTGAATTTCCCGGCAGAGGAAGCAACTCATTAAATCCAAACTGTCCATTGGTGTCGACTGTCGTCATCAAGGTCAAGGTTTGGTTATTCAATGTGTATGATCCCCGCTCGATACCAGCCGGAATTGTCTGAATCTCATCATTGGCGACAGTGAATGTTCCATCCGGCATGAATGTGATAACCGCAGAAAAACCAACAGCAGGGACTGTCAGAGCCCATGTCCCTACGATAGGATTTGCAGTATCGATCACGCGCGAGAGGTGGATCTGGTCACTGGCATTTGGACCAAGGTGTAACACAGCAGTGTCGCCAGAGGCTCCGATGACGAACAGATATGGAGGCGCTCCGGGGTTGGAAAGCCCACCGGTACCATCCGTGTCAACCTCCACTGTAAACGTGAGGGCGTTGGTATTGGGATTCCAGCCGTACGTTCCACGCTCCATACCATCGTTTCCATCCGCTACAGTCGGATCGTCATCGTCGGCGAGGAGATAGATGCCGTTAGGAAGGAAAGTGAACACTCGAATGCCATTTGGGCTGATGGCTGCCCAACCCCCCCCAGATCGAAAATTGCCTCTTCAGGTGTGCAATTGCGTCTGCCTGAGAAGCCAACGGAATATTCGCAGCAGTGACTGCCGCGTCAAAGTTATTACAGGCGAAACATGTCGACGTCGGGAGTGGGGGAATTGCAGCCGGCAGTGTGATGATGTCTGCAGTCGGCGAGGTATTAAGCCCTAAAAGATAGCGCGCAAGATTGACCGGCCATATATGCTGGACATCCGCTACGGCAGTTCTTCCGAGCAGCGTAAAGGGGGTGATATAGGGTTGTGCTAATCCTTCAAGGAAAAACAGCCCGCTACCGAAGGTGATTCTGTCTCCTGAACGGTATTGAAATTCCCCATTGGCACCGGTTTGCCCCGACAGTCCTGAGGTAGTGCTGTACGGAAGTCCTTGCACGGGACTATCAATAAACACACCGGTCAACGGTGTTGGACTGCCTCCTGGAGTGCCGACCCCCACACCTCCATCTCCACCTCCACAGGACACTAAAAGGAAACTGGCGATCAAGGCTGATGCGAGTCTTGCATGATTCATCGCGTTGCTCCTTTGGGGGATAGGGCAATCGATCCTGCAGTCCTGTGTGCAGAGGATACCTAAAGCCTTGCCAATAAGTCACCTCCCCCCTACCCATGAGGGGGGCGGATAGGTATTCGGGAATAGTCTCGACAGTGTTTCCCTTAAGGGGTCTTGCCTCCACATGAGGGCTCGGCTGCTTTCCCGGATATTTTCGTGGATGGCCTTGTGGCCGGAAGGTTGTCTGCATCCACGCTGGTCAGTGAGCTATTCGATGAACGTTTCGTCAGAGGATGAGGACGGCCGTCCGCGCAGAACTCTGGAACCTGCCGCCGGTGGCATGGAGGAAGTACTGACAGGGGTCGGATCGAAAGAGCTGATGGCGTATGGCTTATGCAGGAGTTGTGAGTGTTGAGTTCTTAGTTGTGAGGTATCAGCTGCACCGTACCATTGTCCGCCACCCCTGACGCCTTACCCCTCACCCCGCACGCCCGGATGCTATCGGCCATTGGCGATCAGCTCTTGTCCTCGTTCCCCACCGGAGGCGGTGCGGAGCGAGGAAGCCAGGCCAAGCAGCGAGAGGGTATAGATCAGCCATTTCGACGGATCGAAATTATACCAGCGTGGACCGTTCCGGTAATCGGTCTGGTGCGTGTGGTGGTAGTTGTGGTATCCCTCGCCGAAAGTGAGGAGCGAGACCAGCCAGCTGTCCCGGCTGGAATCCGCCTGGCTGTGCGGTTGTCTTCCCCACAAGTGACACACTGAGTTGATGCAAAAGGTCGAATTGAGGACGGCGAACATCCGGCCGACTCCCGCGAGCATGAAACAACTCATGCCGGCCATCCATCCTCCATACAGCCATCCGACGACGAATGGAAACGCGAGGCCGGAGAGAACGATCGGCACGTAGTGCTGGTGCTGCCACACCACGATCGGATCTTGCCGAAGGCGTGCCGCGTATTTGGGGTCGGCATGGCGTTGGTCCGACCACAGCCATCCGCAGTGGCTATGCCAAAATCCCAGTTTGGCATTGTACGGGTCGGCATCCTGGTCGCAGGCAGCATGGTGGCGGATGTGGTCAGCCCCCCATTTGAGGGCGGAATTCTGAAGCGCCCAGCCGCCGGCAATGAGAAAACAGACTTTGACCCAATCCGGGCAGGTGAAGCTTCGGTGTGAAATCAATCGGTGGTACCCGACGGTAATACCCAACCCGGTCGCGACATACAACAGGCCGAACATGGTCCAGTCCAGCCAGGTGTACCCGTAGAAGAATCCGAAGAGCGGCACTCCGATCATAGCGCTGCAGGTGACCAGACCGAAAAGCAGCATGGTCACATATCTGGGATAGGTGCGCCGGAGCCCTGTAATGGGGACAGCCGGTTCACTCAGCGGCAAGAGGGGATCGGATGCAGGGGAATCCTCGGATGGGTGGATCATGCGGACGACGATGCTCTTTATGTTCTGGTTCTTCAGGAAGGCCTGTACGTACCGACAGTGTGTACTCTAACAGGTTGAGACGCAATTAGCCATTCATTTTCAGAGCAGATGTCTGGTGCGGTGCTGAGACGGGAGCAGTAATGAGTGCTGAGTTGCCGGCTCTTAGCCGCTCGTCACGCACGACTCATCACGACTTCCCTCACGTCCGGATGCTATCGGCTATCAGCGATCAGTTCTTGTCCACAGGGCGCACGTTCATTCAAGAGATGTCGTGATGAACTAGAACTAATATGAATAATGCGGGGAGGGGACTTGTATAGGTTGACAGAGGACGGTAAGATTTCATATACATACTTGGTCGAAAGCCAGCCTCGCCGGCACGTCGTCGGTCATGTATGCGACAGCAGTTGCCGTTCCCATATTATTCTCTCATGGGCCGGTGAACGAATACAGGGATACGCGGGTTAGCTTTTACAGGGCGGTAGATTAATCACAAGGAGGCAGTCCAATGAAGAGTGCATTGTCCATCGTGTTGGGCGTGGCAGCCGTCGCGGTCGTCGCGGCGCCTCTCACTTCGTTCGCAGGCGGAACGATTTCCGGCAAGGTCACCTTTGCGGGGAAATCCGAGCAGAAGGAGTTTCTCTTCTCGAAGTTCCCCAACCCCAAGTTTTGCCCTCAGAATCCGAACAAGAGCTTGGCCGACGGGGACAAGCGGTTCTTGAAGACCATCGAAGTCGGTAAGGATGGCGGGTTGAAGAATGCGGTTGTTGCGGTTGTGGATATCGAAGACCAGGCGTTCATGGGCGGCTATCAGGGCACCGAAGTGACCGCGGCGTTCTGCGAATTCCTGCCGTTTGCCGGCGTGGTCGTGAACAACAAGTCCTTCAAGGTTGAAAATACCGACGCTGATCCGGACGACCCCAAGTCGGTTCAGGGCGTGCTGCATAATCCGCATAGCTTTGTCGTCAAGGGCACCAGCTCAGCCACCGGTTTCAACATCGGTCTCGCCAAGAAGGGCGATAAGCTCGACAAGCCGGTGGTATTCCGTGGCGGTGCAGAGAAGGATGGCCATTACCGCTTGCAGTGCGACCAGCATGAGTTCATGCAGTCCTTCTTCCTCCCGGTGTCGAATCCGCACTTCGCCGTGGTGAAGGATGATGGTTCGTTCGAGATCAAGGACGTGCCGGCCGGCAAGCACAAAGTGGTGGCCTGGCATCCGTTTGCCGCCAAGGGCAAGAAGGTCGAGTTCGACGTCGATGTGACGGACGGTGGTACGGCCAACCTGAAGGCCGAGATCAAGTAAACAAGCATTTTGCTTGAGCAGCGCAAGCTGCACCAAAGGGCTCAGCGGGGAAACCCGCTGAGCCCTTTCTGTTTGTGCGATGCCTCGCCAATTGATCCTGCATGGGTGGACGCAAGCGATGGGGAAAATATAGCGTGGCTCCATTTCCCGGTTGGCTTTCCCTGCCTTGCCTTTACGTTTCCGATCTAGGTAAGATCCGAGCTTTCAAAACGATGAGCCTGGGGGGCCGAAGGGGATCGGTGTGTCACGAGAATTCTCACTCGCAGAGATTTTCCAGCTGGGGTACTACTGGGAAACCAAGATCCTCTTGACGGCGGTCAAGCTGGACCTGTTTTCCGCGCTGGATAGCAAGCCGAAAACGGCGAAGGAGGTCGCGGGGCGCATCGGGGCCCATGAGCCGACCCTCACCCTTTTATTAAACGCGCTTGTGGCGTTAAGGTTGCTGACCAAAGAAGGGGATTCGTATGGGAATTCCCCGGCGGCGGAGAAGCACCTCGTCCGCCAGTCCTCCCAGTACATCGGGCACTTACTTGTGCTGCACGATGCGGAATGGAACAACTGGGGGAAGTTGGAGGAGACGATCAGAACGGGGCACCGGCCGGTCGACCGGCATGTCTTTGAAACCGACCCTGAATTGGGAAGCAACGTGTTGGCGGTGTTGCATCGCATCGGTCAGCAAAGCGGACCCGATTTGGCCAAGCGGCTGAAGCTGTCCGGGCGTGAACGTCTGCTGGATTTGGGCGGTGGCGCAGGAACGAATGCGATCGCATTCTGCCAGGTCTATCCCGACTTGACCGCCACGGTGTTCGATCTTCCCGCGACGCTCCGGTTGACGGAAAAAACTGTGAAAGAGGCGGGGCTGGAATCGCGGATCGCATTACGCCCCGGCGATTTCAACCGGGATGCCCTGGGCGGTCCCTATGATGTGGCGCTCATGTCCGACATCTTGCACTATCAGACATTCGAATCGAATGCAGCCTTGGTTGGAAAAGTATTCACTCATCTGGCGCCGGGTGGCCGGCTGGTCATCAAGGATCGTTTTTTGGACGAGGCAGGCACAGGCCCGGCTTGGACGACCGCTTTTGCCATCCATATCCTGGTCAATACGCAGCAGGGAAGCTGTTATCGGACCGGCGATGCGATGAGCTGGTTGACCAAGGGCGGATTCACCTCGGTCACGGAACTGGAGAAAACAGCCGTGGTGCAGGGCATAAAACAGTAAGGGGTGAGGGGTCAGGTGTGAGGGGGTGGGAGTTGGCAGGATGATGGATTGGTTGCGGGAGCCTGGATTTTTCGGGACGCATGCCACGGTGGGGGCTCTCTTTACCGCCCTATTTGTCCTGGGATGGTTTCAGGCCCGGAAGCGCCGTGCCGATGCCCACCATTGGTTGATGTTGGGCGGCATGATCTCGATGCTCAGCTTTTTCATCGCCTATTATTTGTTCAGGCAACTCGGTGTGCTGGCATTCGAGGGCAAGGAAGGGTTCGGCGGATCGCAGACGCTTTACGACTATGTGTTCATCCCTGTGCTGACGCTCCATATCATTCTGGTCATGATCGGATTGGTCATGGCCGTGTACATGATCGTGCTGGGTTTTCGCTCCCAACAGTTCGTGGACGGCATACGATCCCTTCGAGAGTCGCTGTTGCAGACGACATGGAAGAAGGTGGGGTTGATCTTGGGCGGGATCACGGTCGTGGTGCTCGGCTTGTTTGGGTCGCGTGTCGTCACCGCCGGATTTTCCATGCGGAAGTTTGAGGTCTACCTGATCTTTCTGCTCATTGTGGCTTTCGTTTTTGGGATCGAAATGGTGATCCAGCGGATTTGGCCGAACGGCGGGCAACGCCATCGCGCGCTCGGCCGTTTTACCATGGTTATCTACTGTGTGCTATTCGTCACCGGCAGCTTCACCTATACGATGTTGTATATCCTGTATCCCGGAAAAATTGGGTGAGTGACGAGTGATTGGTGCTTAATGCAAAAATTCACGTTTAATGTGGCGCCGTACCTGTATCACTCATCACCCGTCACACATCACGGGGCTGCATCATGCTGACCTGCGGCTGTGGGCGCTGGATGCATACGGCGGGGATCGAAGAGCGGACCTACGACGACGGGGCGTTGCAATGGTTTATCCGATCCGAATGTCGCGGGTGCGGATTACACGTGGGGATCGATGTCCCGGCGGGACAGATGCATGGATTGGTCGACCGGCTCATGTGGACGGACGAGGCCCTGCACCGCGTAGAGCGGATGCCGCCCTATCTGGCTCCTCTCTATCGTGCGGACGTGGAAGGCGTGGCTCGTGTCCGTGGCGAACGGGTGATCACGTATGAGACATTGTTGCGGCCGTCTACCGGGGAACGGATCGAATGGGAGCCTGAAGCGGAACGGCGGTTGGAGAACGTGCCGGCTCCGGTCCGCGCCATGGCGCGGGTCGAATTGGAGCGTACGGCGGCAGATCGTGGAACGTTCCGCATCACCGTGGCGCTGATGGAAGAAATCAAAGCCAAGTACTTTGGAATGGGGGCGAAGGGATGAGCGGGTCCTGTCGTCGACCAGCTCGCGCGTCCTCGCACCCCGCCCGGTGTGGGGACCCCGCTGCGGGCGCGCAAGCGCTCTGGTCGACGCCACCCGTTCAAGGGAAGTGGAAGTAAAGAGATGCTGCATCGGATGGCGCTACGAGTATTGCCGAGTTTGAGCCTGGTGGTGACGGAGGACTCTGTCCGCAAGCAGAAGCGGATCGTGATGTTCGTGCCCGGGTTCGTCGCGTTCGGCATCTATCGGTTGGCCAAGCATGTCGTGCCGCTCGATGACGCGTTTGTGCTGCTCTTGGTGAGCAGTCTGGTGGCGGTGGTGACGGCGTTGCTTGCCTATCGTGTCGGACGAGCGGTTCCGTGGACGGCGATGGTGCGCGAGGATGGGAGTCGGCTGCTTGGCTGGGTGGCCGGATGGATCGGCGCAGTCTATGGTATCCAGCTGTCACTATTGGTCTTGGCGATTTTGTGGATGGCGGGGTACAGCTATCTCCAGCACCCCGACGGTCCGGCTATGATGGCGATCATCATTTCCTGTACATCGGTGGCGCGCGATGCGTTTGAGATCGGTCATGTGCGAAAGATTGAGTTGATGGGAAAGCCGATGCCGACGTTTCCGGACGGCGCCGGCTTGCGTCAGATGTTGGGAAGCCATGCCGCACAAGTTGCTCCCTGGGTTGTCGCCGGATTGGCGATCGGCGCAGCGGCGGCTTCGTTCGGGCAGGCCCTGGGAGGACAACAAGCGGCATTTGTCCAATTGTCCGCTGTGACGATCCTGGGCGGTGCGATCACGCTCTGTGCGTACTTCGGCGGGTTGAAACCTCAGGCGTCATGGATGGCGGGATTGGCAGGGGCCAGGACTGCCGAGTTGCTGAAGTATTGGTGGTGGCCGGGATTGGCCTTTGCGGCTACGTACTATCTGGTTGCGGTCGGCGTTGCCGTATTTGTGATGAAACAGCCGGAGTTCCCGATGGTCGTTGCGGCGATCGGCGGCGCGCTTGTCACCGGATTGATGGCGCTCTACGGCTATTATTTGGGGTATCGTCGGAATGTGGAAGAGCAACAGGGGCGGAGCCTGAATCCGGCGCTGCTGCGGTGTCCGTTTGTCATGGGCATTCTTGGAAAGTCGGCAACGATGGGCGCGTCGATGGCACCTTCTGCTCCGGCTCCGGGATCGAAGGCGTAAGATGAATATCATCCGTTCAAACGAGAAGCTGACGTCACTCGCGCTGGTCCTTGTTGTGGTCGCCTTGTTTGGCCTGTTCAGTCCGGCGCTTGATTTTCCTGTCTGTGCCGAGGAGTCGACGGATCTCTACTTCAATACGCCCGGGACGCCGCAGGGTCCGGCGGCTCCGGCACCTCACGAGACGGCCTATCCGCGGATCGGTTCTTCCGACAGCCGGTTGCTCGTGTGGTTTGTGACGCAACTGCACACCTATTTCGGTGGCTTCGTGCTGGCGCTGCCGCTATTTTGCGCATTGCTGGAATTTCTTGGATTGATTACGAAGAAGCCGGCCTGGGCGCTTCGCTACGACGGCCTGGCGCGTGATTTGGCGAAGGTGGCGCTCCTGGCTTTGTCGGTCACGGCGTTCATCGGCAGTCTGATGCTGACGATATTCATTACGCTCTATCCCAGTTTTATGAAATACATGGGCGGCACATTCAAGTCGTTTATGCCGGTCTACGCCGCCGTGTTTGTCGGAGAGTCGCTGCTGCTGATCGTCTATTACTACAGTTGGAATCGGATGGCTGATCGGGGCAGAAAGTGGATTCATGCGGCGATCGGGATTCTGACGAACATCGTGGGCACCGCATTGCTGCTGCTGGCAAACTCCTGGTCCGCCTTCATGATGGCGCCGGCCGGTGTGGATGCCCAGGGGCGGTTTTTAGGCAACGTCTGGCACCTGTTGCACTCGGCGTTCTGGAATCCGCTCAATGTCCACCGGTTTCTCGCAGACATCATGTCCGGGGGAGCCGTCGTCTTGGCCTATGCCTGTTACCGGTTCTTTACCGCCAAGACGAACGAGGAACGGGCCTATTTCGACTGGGTTGGTTATGTCTTCTTGTTTGTGACGGTGTGCGCGCTGCTGCCGATGCCGATCGCCGGCTACTGGTTGATGCGGTCGGTTTTCGTGTTCCGTCAAACGATGGGCGTTACGATGATGGGAGGGCTGCTGACCTGGCTGTTCGTCATTCAGGCTATGCTCATCGGCGTTCTGTTCCTCGGCATCAACTATTATATGTGGCAGGGGATGGCGCGGCTGAAGGGCGCGGAACGCTATCAACCGTATTATCAATTTGTGCTCGGCGGCCTGACGCTGGCGTTGTTTATCTGGCTGACGCCGCATACGCTCATGATGTCGGGGAGCGAAGTCAAAGCGATGGGCGGCGCGCAGCATCCGGTCATCGGGAACTACGGCGTCATGTCGGCCAAGAACGGCGCGATCAACGTCATCCTGCTCTTCACCGCCCTCAGCTTTTTGTACTATCGGCGGGCGAGCCGGACCATGACGGTGTCCTGGGTCAGGACCGGCAACATCGCCATCGCGGTGCTTTTCGCGATAGGTATGCTCAACGTCATCGGTCTGTCGGTGTATGGCTACTATCTGCCGGCAAAGATCCGTGTGGGGCTGTCGGCGCCGCAGGCCTTTACGACGTTCACCGTTATTGCAGTCGGCCTGATCATCAACCGCATCATGCTCACGCGGGCGGTTGTGCATGGGCCGGTTCAGTGGGGAAAGATTCCGTTCCGCGGCATGGTGGTGCTGTTCGGGTTGTCAGCCGCCTTTACGTGGGTGATGGGATTGATGGGCTTTATTCGATCATCGGGCCGGTTGTCCTGGCATGTCAGTGAACTGATGGCCGATGTGTCGCCATGGGCTTTTACGCCGGACCTGGCCTTTGCCGCCAAAATGGTCACGTTGAATATGGTGGTGTTTTGGGGGGCCGTGCTGGCCTTGTTTTGGATGTGCCAGCGTGGGCAGCAGCCGGTCATGGGCGAGGAGTTCCATAATGCGGAGGCGCCGATCCTGTCGCCGGTCCCGTCACAAGAAACGTAACGAAAGGGTGTGGAAGGATATGAAGAGGGTGCTGTGTGGTGCTGCGATCGTATTCGGCAGTCTGGTGGCTGCGCTCGCGTGGCCCGGTTTCGGATGTGCGGAGAGCCCGGTACTCATTCTGGAGGAATTCAAGGCGAAAGAGGCCGACGGATTCCCCTCTGCGTGGGAACATGAGAATCAGCGGAGTCAGTCCAAAGGCCGCGATGCGTATAAGGTGCAGTCTGAAAACGGCGTGAATTTCTTATCCGCGAAGGATGCGGGGCAGCGGATCAAGAAGAAAAAAATCGAGTGGGATCCCAAGGCCTATCCCGTGCTGACGTGGCGGTGGCGTTTGGTGAAAGCTCCGACCGGCACGGAACCGCTGGCCGCGATCTATGCGTCGCTCGATACCGATCTGTTGTTCATTCCGGTCTTCACGAAATATGTATGGAGCGCCACGAAGCCTGAAGGCACGCTGACCGAAGGCGGCATGTTCAGCGGATCCGAGATCGTCGTCCAAAGTGGAACGAACGCGCTGGGACAGTGGTTTGAAGAGCGGGTCAACGTCTATGAAGACTTCAAGCGAATCCATCGGCATGAGCCGGCGGCGAAAGCCTGGGGGATCTCGATTATTGCCAGTTCCGGAGTCGAGATCGATTTTGGCCCGATGACGGCTCTGCCGGCGAAGTAAGGACAGTGTCACAATACATGTGCGTACGCCTCCATCGCGCGCCTATGTAAAACGGGTGTCGCGCTGGTTGCAGGTTGATAGTATGCCGATCTGGAAAGTGTTGGACATAGCCCTGGGCATGGTGGTGATGGGGACCGTGGGGACTCTCATCGGGGTTACCATGGGTGGGGGATTGTTCCCGGTGGCTGTAGGGGTCGGGCTTGTTTTGGGTTGCGTTATCGGATACTTGGGCGGCCGCCGATTTCTCGTCAGCATCATGATTGGAACCGTATTGGGCGGGGCGTTGGCCTGGTTGGTGGCTGGTATCGACCGGATTTGGGTTGGGGCGGGAGCGGGCGCGGCGATGGGCGGCTTCCTTGGCGTCCAGATTTCAATGCTTCTCGATATGCGCGCGGCCAGAAAGGCTCCGCCGGAAGAAGCTGAGCCGACCGTGTCTCAACCGTGAACGGGAAGAGGGGATTGCGTGGAAAATAAGGGTGTGTTGTACGGGTCCATTATTTTCGTGTTCGCGTCATTTTTTCTCATGGTCGGCCTGCTGGCCCATGAGTCCTACAAGGCCAATCAGATGAAGCAACTGGCCGCATCCATCAAGTCCGAGGATCGACAGACCGTGAGCAGCGGGACGTCCCAGGACTATTCGATGTATAAAACGAAAATGGGAGATGAGGGGCGTGAGATGGTCCAGATTCCTGAAGGGCCCTTTACGATGGGGAGCGCGGATGCCGATCCGGATGAAGCACCGGAGCATCAAGTTTTCTTGAAAGGATTCTTTATAGACCGGAAAGAAGTGACGCAGGCGGAATACGCGCGGTTCGCCAAGATGACCAGGCGGCCGATGCCGAGAATCGAGGTGTTCGAAGACGATCAGTCAAAGCTGCTCCAGCAGGAGTTTGCCGCGATGAGTGTGTCCTGGGATGATGCGACAGCCTATTGTAAATGGGCCGGTAAGCGCCTTCCGACGGAAGCGGAATGGGAAAAGGCGGGACGCGGCGAGGGCAAGAGGAAATATCCCTGGGGAGAGAAGTTTGCCGTCAATGCGGCGAATGTGGACGGTAGTGAAGACGGCTACAAGTACCTCGCGCCCCCCGGATCGTTTGAAGCGGGACGGAGTCCCTATGGGCTGTTCGATATGACCGGCAACGTCGCGGAGTGGGTCGCGGACTCATACGATGAGCACTATTATAAAAAATCGTCGTATCGCGATCCCAAAGGGCCGGAGAATGCGGATCTGAAAGTTGTGCGGGGAGGGTCATGGCGGGAGACGGAACAGAATGCGCGGCTCTCCAAACGATTTGCCGCGAAGCATTGGCGGACGGATATTACGATCGGTTTTCGTTGCGCGGGCGATCCTGATCTTCCGGGTGGCACCCCTGCCTCCTAGCAGGTTGCTGAAAAAGTCCGCCAGCGGCGTTCTCGCATCGCTCAGAGGCTCAACGCGTGGAATCTGTGGAGGCGCGGAACCTATCCGCTCGCATGTGATCGAAGCGAGCGGTTCAAGCAAAGCTTGGTATGTACCGCCTCGCCTCTTCGCTCGCTGCGGCCTTGCCCGTGGAATGGGGCGTCTAGGCGCACCGGGGTGGAAGGGTGAGAACAGCGGCCTTTTTGAGCATCCCGATGCGATTGAATCTGTCGTGTCATCCGTAAGATGTCAACGATGCTTTATGAGTAAGCCAGGTTTTTCTGCAGCTTGCTAGGCCGATATGCTCGAATCAAAATTCAAAATTGTCTTCCTGTTCGTTGTGTTGGCCTGCGCGGCCCTCCCCATCGCGGGGATCATGAAAGGCACGACTCTTACGCCATTCGAAAAACCATCCGGTGAATCGACGAATGTGGTTGAGCGGGAGCCGGACAACGCGACGCACGAAGAGCCGGTTCCGGAGGACATGGTGACGATCCCGGCCGGGTCTTTCGTTCGTGGAACTGAGAGCGGCGGGTTCGATGAGCAGCCGCCACGGACTATTTACTTGGATAGTTTTTCGATCGATCGGCATGAAGTGACCAATCATTACTATCAGCAGTTCGTCGCTGCCACCGGCCACCGGAAGCCTGGGCTGCCCGCGCGCTATGTGAAGAGCATCGGAAGGATGAAGGGAACCAATCAGCCGATCGTCTATGTATCATGGGACGATGCGACGGAATATTGCCGATGGAAGGGGAAGCGGCTTCCGACGGAGTCGGAATGGGAAAAAGCGATGCGCGGCAGCGACGGGAGACTCTGGCCATGGGGGAATAAGGAACAGGCCAATGGCGCCAACTGGGCCCGTGTGGATGACGGGTATGAAGTGTCCGCATCGGTAGGGAGTTTCCACACTGACAAGAGTCCGTACGGGGTGCTGGATGGGGCCGGCAATGTCCTGGAATGGGTGGCTGATTGGTACCAGGAAGTCTATTACAAGGAATCGCCGGAGAAGAATCCTCCGGGCCCTGAGCATGGGACGTATCGGGTGTTGCGAGGCGGAAGTTTTACGACGACTGGAGCCGATATCCGTATTACCAGTCGCAGCAAAATGATGCCGGATTTTCGCGATGAAACGATCGGATTTCGCTGCGCGGTCTCAAAAAACTCGGAAGAAGAGAGGCAGGAGAAGCCGTCCGGCGCTACAGAAAATCAAAATAGTAGAGAATTAAAAACACGGCCAAGATGATGTTGACAACCATACCAGCCAAAACTATAATGTCGAACGCTTTTGAGTTTTGTGCCATGATTTTTCTTCCGTGATCACGCTCACAATCGAGTCGCGAGGAAGTTGAATAACATAGGGTTCCCTGGCTGTCAAGAAACGCAGAATCTCAATGGTTATCCATCAAATCGATCAGCAATAAGGAGTCAGCGATGGCATCGGCAGCGCCTCAAGATAGTGAGATCAAGGTCAAAATCGGCAAGATGATTTTCTACATCACCTGTGCATTTGGGCTATGGTTTTTCTATTGGTTTGCCGGAATTCAGTGTCCCTGTTGATGGCCGCTGATTGCGCGATCTGCAGGTCTTGCGTTTCGGGAAATGGAAAGTAAGAAGAACGAAAAAGAGGAGAAGAGGATATGAGTGCGCTGAATAATCCGGTCGTCGCGGTGATCGTCTCCCTCATCGTTGCGGTGGGGTACTTCGCGATGGTCGATCATTATCTGATGGACATGCAGGGCTTGGATTTCTGGTATCTCTTCCGCCAGTAATAGCTGGATGGCGGTACCGGCCTAAGTCGATTGACATACGGACATCACGTGGATTTATTCGCATTGCATCAAGGAGGTATTTCATGGGTCTTGTAACCCGGAAGAACCTGTTCGCCATCATGGGGTTGTGTGCGATGGTGGGCCTTCTTCTGCTTCCGATCGTCATGGCGTTGCCGTCACCGGCTATCGGTGAAGAGGCGCCGGCCGCTGACGCGGAAAAGAAGGAAGGCGATAAAGTCGAGAAGGGGCGCGACGTCTATTACAAGACCGAGGGCATCGTGATGGGTGCTCCGGCTCCGAAGACGGTAGACGGCCCCAGGGATTATCCCCGGTACAACTTTGAAAGCCGCGTCCTGCTCTGGTTTGCCAATCAGCAGCATCTCTATTACGGCAGCTTCGTGCTGGCCGTTCCGATTTTCTGCATGATCATCGAGTTCATGGGGGTGGTGACGAAAGATAAGGCATTGGCCAAGCGGTATGATCAGTTGGCATATGACTTCATTAAGATCAGCCTGACGGCCTACTCCTTGACCGCCGTTCTCGGCGGCATTTTGATTTTTACCTTCTTAACGCTCTATCCGGCATTCTTCGGGTATCTATCCGGCATCTTCCGCCCGGTCATGCATATTTATGCGCTGATGTTTGTGGCGGAGAGTGGAACCCTCTACATCTATTACTATGGTTGGGACAAGATGAAGGAAGGGTTCTTGAAGTGGATTCACCTGAGCATGTCGGTGGTCCTCAATATCATCGGGACCTTACTCATGTTCCTGGCGAATTCGTGGATCGGTTTCATGATGTCGCCGGCTGGTGTCGATGAGCAGGGCCGATTTCTCGGAAATATCTGGCACGTGATCCACACCGCGTTGTGGAATCCGCTCAACTTGCACCGCATTCTTGGCAACATGGCCTTCGGCGGAGGCGTCGTGGCTGCGTATGCCGCCTATAAGTTCCTGGCATCGAAGACGGACGAGGATCGTGCACACTACGATTGGATGGGCTATATCGCCATGGCGCTTGGAGTGGCGTTCTTGATCCCGTTGCCGTTCGCAGGCTATTGGCTGATGCGCGAGGTCTATGCCTACCGTCAGCAAATGGGAATTACCCTCATGGGCGGGTTGCTTGCCTGGCTGTTCATTATTCAGGCGACCATGATCGGTATCCTTTTTCTCAGCACCAACTATTATCTGTGGCAGGCCATGGGCCGGATGCGCGGAGCTGAAAAGTACCAACGATATATTAAGTATCTGGTGTTCTTGCTCGCGTGTGGCTACATGGTGTTCATCACTCCGCATACGATGGTGATGACACCGGCCGAACTGAAGGCCATGGGAGGCCAGCAGCATCCTGTGTTGGGTAACTATGGTGTTATGTCGGCCAAGAATGGCGGCATTAACGTCATTATTACGACTACGGTCTTGAGCTTCGTCTGGTATATGCGGGGCAACAAGGTTTCAACCGTGTCGTGGGCAAAATTCGGCAATATCTTTATGGGCGTCTTCTTTGCGTGCGCCTATATCAATATTATCGGACTCGCCGTGTACGGATATTACATTCCCGCGAACGTCCGCGTGGGGCTTTCTGTTCCCCAGGTGGCGACCACCCTCTCCTGCCTCTTCTTCATGTTTGCCCTTAATGGCGTGATGATGAAGGGGGCAAAGCAGATGGGGCCGATCGAGTGGGGGAAGATTTCCGCCCGTTCGCAATATGCGCTCATCATGTTGGCGACTGCCTTTACTTGGATGATGGGATTGATGGGGTACATTCGCTCATCCGTCCGTCTCTTCTGGCATGTCAATGAGATTATGCGCGATAACTCACCCTGGGCCTATACCCATACGGTGGGGTTTGCGGCAAATATGATTTCATTCAACGTCTTGTTCTTTTGGGTCAGTATTCTTTTCGTGTTCTGGCTCGGTAGTTTGGCGGCCAAGAAGGCCCCGGTTGAGGCAAAGGCAGGCGTGCCTGGCGCGGTGCCGCAACCGGCAGCAAGCCACTAGCCAGATAGATATTTATAGATATTCGGCAGGCATGAGTCGGCGGGGAGATCGTATCGTTCCCGCATGAGCCGGAGGAGGTCAATACCTTGGGTAATCTGATTAGCGAAGCCCTCTCGATGGGTTGGGTGGCTATCGCCATCCTTGCAGGTTTGCTCGTCTACTTTCAGGTGTCCATCGCCGATCCTGCAGCAAAAAAGCGAGCGGTGTTCAAGACTTTTATCGGGATTGTCGCCACGTTTCTGTTGTTCATGGCTATCGCCAACTATAAGAACAATTTCTACGGTGAAAACCGGATGCTGCCCGCATCCCTTGCATTGATTACCGTCACAAGTTTTGTGATGGCGATGTATTTCACCAATCTTGGCGCGTTGCTGAAAATCGGCGGATTTATGTTCTTTGTGGCGGCGTTTCTCTCAGGATATGGCAACTGGCTGCCGCAAGTCGAAGGCGGCTTCCCGCCGAAAGAAGAGAAGATAACTTGGGATTCGATGACTCCTCAACAGCTGGCTGATAAAGGCGAGGAGATTATCTTCGGCGGTATCGGAAAGAGCAGCGTGCAGGGAGAGATCGGCAAAGGCCAATGCCCGCTGTGTCACGGTTTCCAAAAGGGCTTCTTGAGCGAACGGGCTCCGAATCTCTATGGACTGCCTGAGCGGGCGGAGAAAGAACGGCTGGCTGATCCCCGCTATAGCATGAATGCGCCGGCAAAACGTGACACGGTGGAAAAAGAAGCCTGTCCTGGTTGTGGAACGGGAACGACTGCGCAGGAGTATATTGCCGAATCGCATGCCTGCCCGAATTGTTATGTCGTGGCTGGGTTCGGGCTGAAGGGCTCGAACGATCGAGAAAGTCAAATGCCGAAAATCCATAAGCCGCCGATATCATTGAGTCTCCCTGAGTTGGCAGCAGTGGATACCTGGATGTATCTCCGTGAAGGCAAGGAGCCGCCTTCTTATGAAGATATGATCAAGTCCTATGAGAAGTTTATTCCAGAATCCGATCGGCCCAAGCAGCAAGAAGATAAGCCGGCAGGTGCTGCAAGTTCGTTGCTGGCAGACGGGTCTGAGCCGGTTGATCAGATTTTCGCCAAGGGACAGTGTGTGTCATGCCACGTGATTCCTGGCATTCCTGGTGCGGTCGGCACGATCGGTCCTAAGCTGGAGGAGGGGACAAATGCCCCGCTTCGTCTGAAGGACCCGGGATACAAGGGCACGGCCAAGTCTACGACCGAATATATTATGGAGTCGATCGTAGAGCCGAGCGCGTACGTCGTAAAGCCGTTCCCGGACAACACGATGCCTAAGGTCTTCGGACAAAAACTGAGCGCGGGCGCGTTGAAAAAGATTGTCGATTATCTATCGCAAGTGAAAGTGGGCGCGCCGCCGCCAAAGATTTCATAGTATTGAGTCATATATCGCTGTTGCGGAGGGAAAGGGAGTAGGCGATGAAAGCATTGATGTCACTCGGTGCTCTGGTCGGAGTCTTGGGGCTCCTTCTGCTCGGAGGGATGATTTTCGACGTCGTTCCTTCAAACACGGTGCGCTTAGTCGAAGGCTACATGCCGATGCAAATGTTGATCGAGGTCGGCTGTTATGTCGCGGGTTTCGCCGGATTGAGTTACATGCTGAGCGCCATGGGAATGCCGATGCCAAGGTTTTGGCAGGGGATCGGATTCTGGCTGTTTTTCATGCTCTATTTGAAGTTCAGAGTCTATCCACCGATCCCTTTCAGCGTCCGTGCGATGTATGGAACGGTATCGATGGTCGCGGTGTTTATGTGGATTTCCGCCAGTGAGGAAGATTGGAAGAAGTTCAAGCAACCGATCATGAACGTGTTGGATGCGCAGACGGGCATGAACAAGATGATGCGGTATCTATATCTTGTCTTGATTCCCATCCTGGTCGGGGGGTTTTCCTACAACGCCATGGTCCCGAAGTCCGAGGAACCCGTTGAGCTCCGGACGGTCCATCCCGCTCCTCCGGCCAGCACCAAGGTTCATGGGAAAACGTACGTCTTGCAGACGTCGCAAAGTCCCTATCGTGTGAACCCGGAAGGGAAGTACGACCAAGAGTATAGTAACGCCAATATCGTGGAACAGGGGATGGGGCGGTTGATGAAGCCGAATGCCAATCCTTGGGACGACAAGAATCAAGGTTATTTGAAGTACGTCAAGGAAGGCGGGGAAATATTTTTCCAAAACTGCCATTTCTGCCACGGAGATAATCTAAATGGACGCGGTTTGCACGCCTTCGCGTTCAACCCGATTCCGGCAAACTTTACTGACCCGGGTACGATTGCCCAACTGCAAGAGACCTTCATTTTCTGGCGTGTCTCCAAGGGCGGTATCGGCTTGCCGAACGAAGGGTTCCCTTGGGCCTCGGTCATGCCACCGTGGGAACAGCACTTGACGGTGGACGAAATCTGGAAAGTCATTTTGTTCGAATACTGGCATACGGGCTACTATCCCCGTACCTGGGATTAATCAGTTGCGACATCTACTGCTAACCTGGATGGACGAGATGAGGATCAATATGATGAACAGCGTCACTCGGAAGGCCGGCATCGGTGCCGTCACTGCCTTCGGAGTTATCCTGATTGCCACCAATGCCGGAATAGTCTTTGCTCAAGGCGGTCTTCCTGAAGGATTTAAAAAGGGAGAACTGGCTGCTGAGCCCTCCGCAGAAATGATCGAGGCGGGAAAGCGGGTTTATTTTACCAAGTGCGTGTGGTGCCACGGCGTCGATGGTGCAGGCGATGGGCCGGGCGCCGATCGCCTCTGGCCTCGCCCGCGTAATTTCAATCAAGGGACATTCAAGATTCGCCACACGGCCAGCGGCGAGTTGCCGTTGTTTGATGCAAAAAAGCCGGTTGCCGGTCAGAACGATCTCTTTGAGACTGTGACGCACGGATTGCCCGGTTCAGCCATGCCGCCATGGGAAGGCATCCTGTCGGAAGAGCAGCGGCTTCAGGTATTGTCTTTCGTCACCACGCAACTGGTGAAGGATCGTAAATTTACGGACAAGCAGTCTGAAACTCAGACTATTCTTCAGCTCGCCGAACTGAAACCGAAAGCTGCGAGCGAGGAGAGCAAGAAGCGCGGTGCAGAATTAATTGTCGAAAAGAAGTGCGTTGAGTGTCACGGGATGGAAGGCCGGGGTGACGGCAATGCCTTCAATCTAAAAGACGACTGGGGCTTTTCGATTCAGCCGGCCAATTGGCACAAGTGCTGGAACTTCCGTGGAAGCCGCCAGGATCCCTATAATGTCGCCAATATTTTCCGGACCTTCTCCACAGGCGTCAATGGCACGCCGATGCCGTCGTTCGCTGACAATACCTCAGTGGATGAGCGATGGGTGTGAAAGAGATGCCGAAGGCAAGCCTCTTCCGATCGATCCATTGTCCGATAAGCCGAAAATCAATTTCGTCATTCCCTCCGATCCTGTTGAGGGAGATATCCCTGCCGACATCGAACATGAAGCCTGGCAGAAGGCGCCTAAGCGGTACGTCGCAATGGGCGGACAAATCACCCACAAGCCGAGAAACTTCGTCAATCGGATCGACGATATTTGGGTTCGTTCACTCTATAACGATAAGCACATCGTGTATCTCCTCGAGTGGGACGATAGAACGAAGAGTGTCGCGGAAGGGAAGCTTCCGTGGGCTCCAACGCAGGTCAACATCGATATTAAGGAACAGGAGCCGAAGACCGGGGAAGAAGGGTCTATCGCAGCCAATCAGAATAAGTACGAGGTGTATAACGATGCCATCGCGATTGAAACAGCGGTGAAGTGGAAAGAGCTGCCTTCTCCGATCAAGCCGCGCTACCTGTTCGGCACCAACGAGCAGTTCCCTGTCGATATTGTGAAGTGGGAAGCCGATGGCTCAGTCCGTGCCTTCCTGGGAACCGGATGGGATAAGGACTTTGTCGAGCGCGATACCTATGAGGAGAATCTGAAAGTCCTCAAGGGTGAGTGGAAGAACGGCCGCTGGTACGTGATGATTCAGCGTCCGGTGGGGAATAAGAAGGATCAGGACTACGATGAAGATACCTTCTTCGAAGTTGGACAATACATCCCGACCGTTTTCTTCGCATGGGACGGTCATAACGGCGATGCAGGCCGGAAGATGGCCGTGTCGGCCTTCTATTACACGTTCATGAATCCTCCGATTCCACAAGAGACGTACATCTATCCGGTGGTGATTGCGTTCGGTGTTGTCCTGTTGGAAGGATGGATTTTGACCCGTCGCGCCAATAGGAAGAAGGGCAAGACGCTCTAATCTGAACGGGACGATTATTGGACAAGCAGAGGGAGGGGGTGGGGAAACTCACCCCCTCTTTGTTTTTGGAGGAGGCGCGTTGTCGAAGATGCCATGATTGGCGATGTGACAGGAATTCTTCTCGCCGGCGGCAAGAGCAGGCGCATGGGAGAAGACAAACGATTTCTCCTTGTCGGGGAGCAAACTCTGTTTGAACGGACTCTTGCCGTACTCCAATCCATTTTCCAAACGGTTTGTGTCGTGATCGCGCAAGACAGCCCGCCGTTGAAGGCGGAGGTTCCGGTTTTTCGTGACCTCGTAGCCGGTTGCGGCAGTCTGGGAGGGCTGTATACGGGACTCAAGCAAGTTCACACAGAGTATGCCTTTGTCGTTGCCTGTGACATGCCCTTTCTCAACCCAATATTGGTACGCTATCTGGTTTCTCTCAGAGACAAGACAGATATTGTCATGGTTCGATTGGAACAAGGACTGCAACCGACGCATGCGCTCTACAGCCGGCGATGTCTTCCTGTGATCGAGGGGATGCTGCAGGCCCGTCAGTTGAAAATCCAATATCTCGCCACGCACCAGGCGCTTCATACCCGGCTCGTGGCCGAGAGCGAATTGCGGAAGATCGACCACGAGGGGCTGTCGTTTATCAACGTCAATACGCCGGCGGATCTGGATGCCGCGCGCATGCGGCATGCGCGTGGAACAGATCCCGCTTCGTCTGCATAATCACATGGCACGTACTGTTATCATTCTCCACCCCGGCGCTCTCGGAGATGTCGTGCTGGCGGTGCCGGCGATGAGGCGTCTTCTGGCGCGGTTTCCACAGCATCGTAGTCTTCTCATTTCGAACGAACCGATTGGACGGTTCCTGCTGGAGTGCCGGATGGTCGATGCGTGGATACCCGTGCAAGGCGCAGCCTGTACGGATCTCTTTGCCGGCTCTGTCCCTGCCTCAACCGAACTCGGGTGTTGGCTCAACGAGTGTGATTGTACCGTTGCTTGGATCAATGACGAAGGAGGGACTCTCGCGGCAGCGCTGCGATGCTGCGGGGTTCGGGAGATGATAATTCAATCACCCTTTAGTCATGAATTGCAGGCCATACATCAGGGAGATCGCTTTTTGGAAACGATCGGCGAGACGGCAGGGAACGGCTCGCTCGATGGGCAGACGCCGATCCCCTCTCATCTTATGGAGCGAGGACAGGTCCATCTTGAACGTATGGGGATTCCATTCGACCGACCCATCGTTCTGATACATCCCGGCAGTGGAAGCCGCCGGAAGTGTGTTAATCCCGAAGTCCTGGCCTTGGCGATAGAGCAATTCCAAGGTGAGGATATGTGCCCGCTCATTCTAGAAGGGCCGGCCGACCGGAAATCTGTAGCCGGTTTATCCAACCTGGTTCCCGCAGTACCGGTTATTGCAGGAGGGGATCTTTCAATCGTCGCATGCCTCCTGGCGAGATCCGTTCTCTACATCGGGAATGATTCAGGGATGACTCACTTGGCGGCGTTGCTCGCTGTTCCAGCCATTGCATTGTTCGGTCCGACGGACCCGGAACGATGGGCGCCGAGAGGCCCCCATGTGACGGTGTTGCGGGGAGCATTCTGTGTCTGCTTATCCTGGGAAAGTGTCGCAGCCTGTTCGGGGAAGCCATGTTTTGCCATTTCGGCCGAGGTGATCGTTGGAGCCGGTAAGGAGATTGCGAGATCCATAGACACAACCCCTCGAAATCCTTCGCAGTATGCCTTGTCTCGGCCTGACTCGTGTGCTACAGTACCCCGTTCATTTTCTCTTTCAATGGTAACGACTTAGGAGATTTTCCGTGTCTCAAGGCGTGGTCCAAGAGATGGTCGCGACAGCCTTGCTTGGCGCTCTCGATGAGGCCAAGAAAAAGGGGCAGTTGAAGACAGAAGCCTGGCCGGCTCTCACGTTGGATGCGCCCAAGCGTCCGGAATGGGGTGATTTGGCATCGACGGTTGCGATGTCACTGGCTTCTTCCGAACAACGGGCGCCGCATGATATCGCGCAGATCATCGTCGAGAATCTTCCTCGCAGGGAACAGCTCTTTGAGCGTGTGGAGATCGTCCGGCCAGGGTTTTTAAATCTCACCGTGAAGCCCGCGCTGTGGCAGGAAGTTCTGAAGGAAATTGAGTCGCAAGGCGCGGCGTACGGCAAGACGGATCTTGGCCGGGGCCGCCGGGTACTTGTCGAATATGTGAGCGCGAATCCGACCGGTCCGCTGCATGTCGGGCATGGCCGTGGCGCAGCGGTCGGGCAGGCGGTGGCCCGTTTATTGGACGCGGTGGGTTACGAGGTCGCCGGTGAGTATTACGTCAACGATGCGGGCCGGCAGATGAAACTTCTGGGCGCGTCGGTCTATGCGCGTTACAGGGAACTGTCAGGGCAGCCGGTTGAATTTCCAGAAGACGGCTATCACGGCCTCTACATCACTGCTGTGGCCGAACGAATCAAGCAGCAGTTTGGCGATGCGGGAAAAGACCAGGCTCCGGCTGAGCTCGAAGAGCAGTGCCGCATGTTCGCCTACCGGGAAATGTTGGCGGAGATCCGTGAAGACCTCAACTCGTTCGGCATCGAATTTCAATCCTGGTTCAGCGAAGCGTCTCTCCTCGAATCCAGGGCTGTCGAGCAGGTGTTGGATGAATTGAAATCCCGTGGCCTTCTCTTTGAGCAGGAGGGCGCCTGGTGGTTCCGTTCCACGGCATTCGGGGATGAAAAGGACCGGGTCGTCAAAAAGCAGGACGGCGAATATACCTATCTTGCGTCGGACATTGCCTATCATCGGGACAAGCTCCGGCGGGGTTATGATCTGCTCATCGACGTCTGGGGGGCGGATCATCATGGATATATCCCCCGTATGCAAGCGGTGGTGCAGGCGTATGGCCATCCGAAAGAGCGGCTGCATGTGGTGCTGGTCCAACTCGTCAAGCTGTTGCGGGCCGGCGTCGAAGTGAAGATGTCGAAGCGGACCGGATCGTTCGTCACGATGCGGGAAGTCATCGATGAAGTCGGGGCAGATGCGGCGAAGTTCTTTTTCCTGATGCGCGATTCACGGACACATCTGGATTTCGATCTGGACCTGGCAAAGCAGCGGTCCGCCGATAATCCGGTGTATTACGTGCAGTATGCCCATGCCAGAATTTCCAGCCTCTGGCGTGTCGCGGGTGCCAGGGGTATTGATTGTCCTCCGGCGGCGGACGCGGACCTTTCGGTGTTGACCGACCCCGACGAATTGGGACTCATCCGAAAACTCTCTGCTTATCCGGACATTCTTCAGACGAGCGCCTCGGCGTTCGAGCCGCATCGGATGACCTACTATTTGCAGCAACTGGCGGCGCTGTTGCACACGTTTTACAACAAGCACCGGATTCTGCCTCCGGCGGGCATACAGGAAGCAGGCGAAGCGGAACCGGTCGAAGAACTGACACCCAAGAAGACCGCGGCCCGGCTTGTGCTGATGCGGGGTGTTCAGCAGGTCATCCGGAACGGTTTGTCGGTGCTTGGGATTTCAGCCCCTGAGCAGATGTAGGGAAGAGCAGTGAGCAGGCGATGATGCAATTCCAGCTTCGGCAACGCGATCGGCGCTCCAACGCCAGGCTCGGCCAACTGCGGACCGCCCGCGCCGTGATCGAGACGCCGGCCTTCATGCCGGTGGGTTCCTTGGGGCCGGTGAAGGGGCTTGAACCGGACGACCTTCACAGCCTCGGATTCCGGCTGATGCTGAACAATGCCTATCACTTGTATCTGCGGCCAGGCCATAAAATCGTTGCTGACATGGGGGGGCTGCATTCGTTTACCGGCTGGTCCGGGGCGATCCTGACCGACAGCGGGGGATTTCAGATTTTCAGTTTGGCCAGGTTGTGCACTGTGACCGACGAAGGCGTCACCTTTCAATCGCACATCGACGGCTCGACCCATTTCATTACGCCGGAAACAGCCATCGAAATCGAAGAATCGCTGGGTGCCGATATCATCATGGCGTTCGATCAATGTGTGGCGCTTCCCGCGAGCCGGGAGGCGGTGCAGGATGGAGTACGCCGAACCAAGCTGTGGGCAGAGCGTTGTCAGGCGAGCCGGAGAAGAACGGATCAGGCGCTGTTCGGCATCGTTCAGGGCGGGCTGGATCACGATTTGCGCGCGCAGTCGGCGAGAGATTTGACGGCGCTGGGATTCGAGGGATATGCAGTCGGCGGTTTGTCCGTGGGCGAAAGCAAGGCCGAGATGCACGCGATGCTGGATGCGACGGTGCCGGAATTGCCGGAGGACAAACCACGATATCTCATGGGCGTCGGGCATCCGGAGGATTTGATCGAGGGCGTGTCTCGCGGCATCGATTTATTCGACTGTGTCGTGCCGTCCCGGCATGGCCGGACCGGGTCCTTGTTCACGACAGGCGGGCGGGTGGTGATCAAACAGGCGCAATACGTTCGGGATGAACGGCCTATCGATCCAGACTGCGGATGTCCGGTCTGCGCCCGATACTCGAGAGCCTATCTGCATCATCTGTATACGGTCAAAGAAATGCTGGCATCGAGACTGAATACGATTCACAATCTCTGGTATTTTTCAGATTTCATGCGCCGGCTGCGGACCGCCATCGCACAAGGCTCGTTTCCGGAATTTCGAGAGGCATTTTATCGCAGCCACGCGCAGGAACCGCCTGAGGCCAAGGCCTCAGGCGATCGCGAGGCCGGTACGACGCGGCGGATGCCGCAAGATCTCTAACGAAGAGGGGAACCGTTCAATGCTGATGGATTCTATTGCATGGGCTGAAGGGGCAGGCGGGGGCGGCTCGGGTTCGAGCAGCCTGCTGACGTTTGTGCCGTTCATATTGATTTTCGTCATTTTCTATTTTCTGCTGATTCGGCCCCAACAGAAGAAGCAGAAAGAAGTGAAGGCGTTATTGGATGCGCTGAAAAAGGGCGACAAGATCGTCACGACGTCCGGCATCTGGGGAACGGTCGTCAATCTGGGGAAAGAGACGGTCACGCTTCAAATCGCCGACAATACCAAGATTAAGCTGCAGCGCGAGAATATCGCGAGGGTGCGTGGAGAGGACGAAGACAAAGACAAAGACAAAGATGCGTAATCCAAACGCGACAAAGGGGTTGGAAACGACATGAAGAAGGTGGCGGGGCGGTTGTGGTTATTAGCGCTGGTTCTGGTGGCATCGGTGGTGGCATTTGTGCCGACCTATCAGCCGGTATATCAGGCGTTACCTGTGTGGGCGAAGACGGTTCTGCCGAACAAGGGGATTACCCTGGGGCTGGACTTGCAGGGCGGCATCCACATGGTCATGGAGGTCGATGAAGACCGTGCGGTGGAGATCGCGGTGGATCGATCCACCATGTCGCTCCAGGATCTGTTGGTCGACAAAAAGATTCCTGTCGAATCGGTGAAGCGCACAGGGCCGGCGCACATCACGATTCAATTCCAGAATGCCGATCTCAAAGCGCAGATCCAGAAACTGCTCGATGACTATCCGACCTTCATGGAAAAGGATGCAGCCGGAACTGCCGGCTCACTGGTCTGGGAGCTTCGCGACACCGAGATCGCCCGCATCAAGGATTCGACCATCAATCAGGCCTTGGAGACGATCCGGAACCGCATCGACCAGTTTGGTGTGGCGGAACCGGTCGTGCAGCGGCAGGGGTTGAAACAGATCGTCGTGCAACTGCCCGGCGTCAAGGATCCGAAGCGCGCGAAGGACTTGATCAAGGAAACCGCGCTGCTGGAATTTAAAATGCTGGACGAAGACAGCCAGGTGAGGCTGGAGTTGCCTGCCGCTATTCCCAGAGACAAAGAGGCTGAGATCATCAGCCAGTTTGAGGGGAAATTGCCCGAAGGAGACCAGATCCTGTTCGAGCGATCGGTCGAGAAAGAGACCGGCCGGGAATACCGCATCCCTTACGTGGTAAAGAAACGGGTGATGCTCACCGGCGACGTGCTCAGCGACGCGCGAGTCTCCATCGGGCAATTCAACGACCCCTATGTCTCGATCACGTTCGATTCCAAGGGCGGACAGGAATTTGAACGGATCACGGCCGACAATGTCAAAAAACGCATGGCGGTGGTGCTCGATAACACGATCTATTCCGCCCCGGTCATTCAAGAGCGTATTTCCGGAGGCAGGGCGCAGATTACAGGGACCTTCTCAACGCAGGAAGCCAATGATCTGGCGATCGTGCTGAGGGCCGGCGCGCTGCCGGCGCCTCTCAAGATCGTTCAAGATCTGACGGTCGGTCCGTCGCTCGGACAGGATTCGATCGACAAGGGCGTCAAGGCGACGCTCATTGCGGGAGCCATGGTCGTGCTGTTCATGGCGGTGTACTACCGCTTGTCCGGCGTAATCGCCAACTTTGCGTTGATGCTCAATCTCGTGTGTCTGATGGGCGCGTTATCCGCATTGACCGCAACACTCACATTGCCGGGCATCGCCGGGATTGTGCTCACGATCGGGATGGGCGTCGACTCGAATGTGCTGATTTTCGAGCGCATCCGCGAAGAGCTGCGAAGCGGGAAGGCCGTGCGATCGGCGATCGACGCCGGGTATGACAAGGCCCTGCTCACGATCATCGATTCCCACGTGACGACGCTGATCACCGGGGTTGCCCTCTTCTTGTTTGGAACAGGACCGATCAAAGGGTTTGCCGTGACATTGTGTCTGGGCATTGCGATCAACCTGTTTACGGCGCTGGTTGGAACCAAAGTGATTTTCGATCTGCTGAATCAGCGGCCCAAGGTGGAGACGTTGAGCATTTAGACGATGGCGGACAGGAGACAGGCTGACAAGCGAGCAAGCAAGATCATGATCCCTGTCAGCTTGCCCACGTGTCAGCTGCTAATTGAGGAGCACGCATGTTAGAGATTCTTGGAAAGACCAATATCGATTTCATGAGTAAACGGACGATTGCCTTCGCCTTTTCCGGTGCCATGGTGCTGCTGGGGCTGATCGCCGTCGTACAAATTGCGCGGGGGGCGGCCAATCTCGGCATCGATTTCGCCGGCGGGACGGCGGTCCAGCTTAAGTTTGAGCAGCCGATACGGATCGATGAGGCGAGAAAGGTTTTAGAAGCCAACGGGCTTGGGAACGCCGAATTACAGGAATTCGGGCAGGACAACAAGCTACTGATCCGCATCAAGACGTCGACCACCATCGAAGAGAAGACGGCCGAGACCGTCGTGGACGTATTCAAAACCAAGTTCGCTTCCAACCGGTTCGTCGTGGACTCCAGCACGGAGATCGGTCCCACGATCGGCAAGAAGCTCCAGGAGGATGCGCTCATCGCCATCGTCATCTCGTTCATCGGCATCATCCTGTATATCGCGGCCCGGTTCGAGCTTCGGTTCGGCGTTGCCGCCGCGCTCGCGACCTTCCATGACGTCCTGGCCGTCCTCGGCACATTCTATGTGCTTGATAAGGAGATTACCCTATTGATCGTGACGGCGCTCTTGACGCTGGCCGGGTATTCGTTGACCGATACGGTCGTCGTGTTCGACCGGATTAGGGAAAACTTGAAGTCGCGGCGGCGTGAGAGTGAAGAGGCGACCATTAATACGGCGGTCAACCAGGTATTGAGCCGCACCATTGTGACTAGTTTGACGGTCGTGCTCGTCCTTATTCCTTTGACGCTGGCCGGCGGAGAAGTGCTCCACGATTTTTCCCTGGCTCTGCTGGGGGGCGTGATCTTCGGAACCTATTCGTCTGTCTTTGTTGCCAGTCCGCTGTTGCTGCTGTGGCCGGGAAGGTCCGGCCGACTCTTGAGTCGTAGCTAGGCGGGTGGTTGAATAGTATTGCGTCGTTTGTGACGCTCGCTTCGCTGGCCTCCCGGTCGATACGGGCGATTGAGTTGTGACTGTCTGGTCCGGGGGTGAACCCACGAGACACATGCGACACAGGTTTCAGGCGTTCTTCTGGTGTAATCATGGCACTCTGGAGCCGGTTTCACAGCCTCCAGCGCAAGATCATCGCGGCGATCGTGATGGTCGGCCTCCTGCCTCTGACTCTTCTTCTTATCCTGCTGTATATCGAAGAGCGCCGCGCGTTGCGTGAGACGACCGGATCCAACTTCAAAGAAGCGGCTGTCGAGGCAGCCCGCCGCATCGATATGCATGTCACGCGCAGCGTGAACGAAGCGCAGCAGCTGGCGACGATGCCGTTCCTGCGCACCGCTGTGTGGGAAGCCAATCGTACCTATGAAGGCAAAGATCCTCAAGCCATTCTCGGCATCATCGACGATTGGCGGCAGCGGTGGGGACAACGGGATAAACGGAGTGAGTTCCCGCTGTTTGTCAACCGGATCGTGACGAATTTCCTCATTCGATGGCATGAAATCAGGAAGACGGACTATGTCGGCATTCTGGTGACCGATGGGCAGGGCGCGTTGGTCGTCAGCTCCATTCCTCAAGTCGAGTACGCCTACGCCGCCACCCCCTGGTGGCAGGCAGTGGTGAAGTCGGGAAACCAACAGCCGTATGTGGGGGACATCGGATTCGATCCGGCCTTCGGGACCCATGTCGTGATCGTTGCGTCGCCGATTATGGACGATCAACAGCGGACAGTGATCGGCGTCGTGACGATTCTGCTTCGCCGCGACACATTGTTCCAGTCCCTTGCCGACGTGTCGGTCGGCGCGACCGGCCATGCGATGCTCTTCAACTCGGACGGCGCCGTGGTGATCTGTCCGGTCCTGGCGCCTGAAGCGCATACCGCGAATGCTGAATTGAGCCGCCTGCTGAGTGCGCTGAAGCCCGGCTGGGCCGTTGCCGCAGACGATTCGCATGGAAGCAAGGAGGCGCTGGTCGGCTTTGCTCCGGTGCGGTTTCTGGAGGGGCTTGCTCCCGGCAGTCTGGGGGGAAAGCAGTGGATCACTGTTGTACGCCAGGATCCAAGTGAAACATTCGCTCCGCTCGGTGGGCTGATGGCGAAAGTTCTGGTAGGCGGGTTATTGGTCGTGGGGATGTTATGCGGAACAGGCGTGCTGGTTGCCCGGCGCATTGCAGGGCCCCTTCGACTGTTACACGACGGAGTCCAGGAGATTGGAAGCGGGCGTTTGGATCAACGACTGGAGCTGAAGACCGGCGATGAAATCGAACGGTTGGCTGATGCTTTTAACCGGATGGCGTCCAATCTTCAGCGCTCGTTCGGTCAGATCGAACAGCGGATGGAGGAAGTCCGGCGTCTGGAAGAGAAGTACCGCGACTTGATCGAACATTCACCGGAAATGATTTACCAGTTGGATCGGAGCGGCAAATTTGTCCACGTTAATAAAACAGGCCTCGATAAGCTCGGTTATGCGCTCGATGAGATGCTGGCGCTGAAGTTGTGGGATGTGGTTCAGCCCGGACAGGAATCGCGAGTGTTGCAATATCTCGAACGATTGGTCGCGCAGGGGCAAGGATCGATGGACACGGTGTTCCTGGCGAAGGATGGCCGTGCGGTGGGTGTGGAAATTCATGCCACGGCGCTCTTGGATCACACGCGTGGCGGGCTGATTCATTCACGCGCATTCGTTCGAGATGTGACGGATCGGCGTCGATTGGAACAGGAGCTGCAGCGCTATACCACCGGGTTGGA
>LNFM01003407.1_pt1 | contig 31314 bp, 30 predicted proteins | sample 596031 | NCBI WGS metagenome assembly LNFM01 (sample SAMN04254537, study PRJNA301005) | activated carbon metagenome | isolation source: dual media filters at the Ann Arbor, Michigan drinking water treatment plant | place: USA: Ann Arbor | reverse complement strand
CTCGCCGCCGCCCTTGGCGGCGCAGCCCCGGCCTTTGCAGACCCGCCGGCCTTCCCGGAAGGCGAGACCCACCCGGTCGCCCTGTCCACCCAGGAGTCAGGGACGCTCCCGTCCGGCAAAAGCCTCTGGGGCAAGGGCCAGATCCTGCCGCCCGAATACCGCACGGCCAATCTGAGAGACTGGGACCGGTACGGCCTGCCGCCGGCTCCGGCGGGCCACCAGTGGGTCTCGGTCGGCCAGAACGCCTACATCGTGGACCTCGCCAGCGGCGAGATCGCCGGCGCGTTCATCGGCGTGCTGACAAACTGAAGCCCACGCGATTGAAGCGCTCTGCGTAAGCGGGCATGGGAGTCGCCATGCCCGTTCTCCATGCGACCGACCCCGGCGACCTGCGCCTTGCGCCCTATCTTTCGATCCGCGAGCGCGACCTGACGAACGGGCACGGCGGGCGCTTCATCGTCGAGGGCAAGGTCACGCTCGAGACGCTGCTGACGCGCAGCCGCTTCGAAGTGGAAAGCCTGTTCCTGTGCGAGACGCGGCTTGAGCCTTTGGCGGACCTGCTCGCGCGCGTACCGGCGGATATGCCGGTCTACGTCGCATCTCAAGGCGTGATGGACGCTGTGGCGGGATTCCCGATGCACCGCGGCGTGCTCGCCTGCGGCCTAAAGGGCGCGCCACGTGCCGCCGCAGATGTTCTGCCTGCGGACGGTCCTTCCACCGCGCTGCTGCTTGCCGGCCTCTCCAACCATGACAATGTCGGCGCCTGCTTCCGCAACGCGGCGGCGTTCGGCGCGAGCGCCGTGCTGCTAGACGACACCTCCTGCGATCCGCTTTACCGCAAGGCCATCCGCGTCTCGTCCGGCACCGCGCTCTGGCTGCCCTTCGCGCAGGGCGGCACGGGCGCCGCGCTGATCGAAGCCGCCGAAGCGGCCGGCCACGAAGTCTGGGCCCTGACACCCCGTGCCGATGCCGAGCCCCTTCCCGCCTTGCGCATCCCGCAGCGCGTCGCGCTCCTGCTCGGCGCCGAAGGCCCCGGCCTGCCGCGCGACCTGATCGCCCGGGCCCGGCCGGTACGTATACCGATGACGGTCGGTTTCGACAGCGTGAACGTGGCAACGGCAGCGGCGATTGCGCTGGCGCACATTTTCAACTCGCACAAGTGAACTCAGAAAACCCGCGGGCGCTCGTTGCGCTCGACGTGCAAGCCGCACTCGGTCTTGTCCTGGCCAGCCCAGCGGCCGGCGCGCGGGTTGTTCGGATCGTCCGCCGGCTGCGTGCACGGCCAGCAGCCAATCGAAGGATAGCCCTGCGCCACCAGCGGATGGGCCGGCAGGTTACGCTGCTCGATGAACAGCTCGACGTCTTCCGGCGTCCAGCCGGCCAGCGGGTTCACCTTGTAGCGCCCCGCCGCATACTCGAACACCGGCAGGCTCATGCGGGCGCCGCCATGGAAGCGTTTGCGGCCAGTGATCCAGGCCGAATAGCCGTTCAGGGCAGGTTCCAGCGGGCGCACCTTGCGCAGGTCGCAACACGCATCCGGATTGGATTTCCAGAGCATAGATTTGGGATCTTCGACCCGGCGCTCGCCCTCGTTCGGGACAAGCGTGCGCACACCGGTCAGGCCGAGCTTCTCGATCAGCTCGTCGCGGTAGTCCAGCGTCTGCGGAAAGTGCATGCCGGTATCAATGAACTGGATCGGCAGCGCTGGATCGACATCGGCGATCAGCGCCAGCATCACGGCGCTCTCGGCGCCGAAGCTCGACACATAGGTCAGGTCGCCCACCCATTCGCGCACGATGGCGGCGCGCAGGATGGTCTGCGCCGAGGCCTGACGCAGCTCGCCGTTGAGGCGCGCAAGCCGGACCGCAGGATCGGTCGCCGGGCTTTCAATCAGGGTATCGAAGGGCATGCGCCTCAGGCTCCGGTTCTCTTTCGGAAGGCGGCTCCCGGGCCGTCGGCTGCAGGCTGGTAGGCCTCAGTGAACTCGGCAAGCGCTTCCAGTACCTCAGATACGGTGGCGCGGCGGGTTTCGTAAGCAGTGAAGCCTGAACGGTGCATGTAGAATATCTGATCGCGCAGGACATGGCCGACCGCCCGGATTTCCCCGGAATAGCCGTAGCGGCGACGAAGCAGCTGCGCCTGGCTAAAGCCGCGCCCGTCGGTGTAGCGCGGGAAATCGACCTCGATCAGCGCCAGATCCGGCAGGAAAGGCTCAAGCTGGGCCGGATCATCGACCGGAGCGAGACGCACCCCGTCCGGCAGGGGGCCGTTCTCCTGGCCCAGTTTCAGGCCAAGGAACCGGCTGAACGAGACGGAAAACCGGCCCGATTCCGGCAGCGCCGCGCCGTCCGGCACGAAGGTCCAGTCATTGGCGATCTCGGCGCCCCCCTTAACCAGCGGCATAGAGGGCCTCCTGGAAGCGCGCATGGCCGAGGCGTTCCAGCGTGTCGATGAACTTCTCGGCGGGCGACGTACGCTCCGCGCGGTAGAACTCGACGACGCGGTGGATGGCGGCCGGCACATCATCGGCCTTCAGGCCGGGCCCGACGATCTCGCCCAGCGCCGCCTTCTCGTCCGCGCGGCCGCCGAGCAGGATCTGGTAGAATTCCTCACCCTTCTTGTCGACGCCGAGGATGCCGATATGGCCGACATGGTGATGCCCGCAGGCATTGATGCAGCCGGACACGTTGATGTGCAGCTTGCCGATGTCTTCCTCGTAGGCGGGGTCGGCGAATACCTTCTGCACGGCCAGCGCCACGGGGATCGAGCGCGCATTGGCCAGGTTGCAATAGTCGAGACCCGGGCAGACGATCATGTCGGTGATCCGGCTCTCGTTGGCGGCGCCGAGGCCCGCCGCATCGAGCGCCGCATAGACCACCGGCAGGTCGTCCAGCGCGACATGCGGCAGGATCAGGTTCTGCGCATGGCTGACGCGAATATCTCCGTACCCGTACTTTTCGCCAAGGTCGGCCACCAGCATCATCTGCGCGTCCGTCGCGTCCCCCGGCGCCACGCCGAGCGGCTTGAGGCTGACCGTGACGGAGGCATAGCCAGCCACCTTGTGCGGATGCAGGTTCGCCCGCGTCCAGCGCGCAAAGGCCGGGTCCGCCGCCTTGGCCGCTTCCAGCGTTTTCGAGAGCGCAGGCCGCGCGGCCAAAGCGGGCGGTGCGAAGTAGGCATGGATGCGCGCCACTTCGGACGCCGGCAGGTCGATCTTCTCGCCCGGCCGCTGCGCCGCGAATTCTTCCTCGACCTGGCGGATATACTCCGCCTCGCCGAGTTCCGAGACGAGGATCTTGATGCGCGCCTTGTACTTGTTGTCGCGCCGTCCATAGCGGTTGTAGACGCGCATGATCGCCTCGAGATAGTCGAGGATCTGCGCTTCCGGCACGAACGGGTTCACCAGCGCCGCAATATGCGGCGTGCGCCCCTGCCCGCCGCCGACATGCACTTCGAAGCCCACCTGCCCGTCCTTCCGGCGGATATGCAGCCCCACATCGTGGACGCGGATCGCCGCGCGGTCATGCTCGGCCGCCGTCACCGCAATCTTGAACTTGCGCGGCAGGAACGCGAATTCCGGATGGAAGGTCGACCACTGCCGGATGATCTCGCACCAGGCGCGCGGGTCGAGCACCTCGTCCTGCGCGGCGCCCGCGAAATGATCCGTGGTCGTATTGCGGATACAGTTGCCGGAGGTCTGGATCGCATGCATCTCGACTTCGGCGAGCTTCTCCAGCACGTCCGGAATGTCCTTCAGCGCCACCCAGTTGAACTGGATGTTCTGGCGCGTCGTGAAGTGGCCAAAGCCGCGGTCATAGTCGCGCGCAATCTCGGCGAGGCGCCGCAGCTGCACCGGCGAGAGCTGGCCATATGGAATCGCGATGCGCAGCATGTAGGCGTGCAGCTGCAGGTACACGCCGTTCTGCAGCCGCAGCGGCTTGAACTCGTCCTCCAGCAGCTCGCCCGACAGACGCCGCGCCACCTGCCCGCGAAACTGCGCCACGCGCTCCTGCACGATGCGCGCATCAAACTGGTCATATCTATACATGCGCGGCCTCATGCACGTGCGGCAGGCCAAGCTCAAGCTCGCAGCGCGCGACCCAGGCATGCACCGCGGGGAAATCACCCAGATCGAACCCGCCCTCATGCGACAGCCGCGTGTAAGCAAGCAGCGCAATGTCGGCGAGCGTGAGAGCCGCCCCGCCGGCAATGAAATCACTGGAGATCAGCGCCATCTCCATCCGCCCGAGCGCCCGGCGCCCCTTGGCCATCAGGTCGGCATCGATCGCGTCATCGGATTTCTTCAGGTAGTGTTTCTGGAACCGGCGCACGGCAATCGTCGGCTCGTGCGAATACTGTTCCCAGAACATCCATTCCAGCATCTTGGCGCGCTCGAACGCATCCGCCGGCACCAGGTCCGATCCTTCGGCAAAATGCAGGATGATGGCGTTCGACTGCGACAGCGTCCGCCCGTCATCGAATTGCACCACCGGCACCTGCCCGAACGGGTTCAGCGCAAGGAACGCATCGGTGCGCGTCTCGCCCTTCAGGATATCGATCTCGATCCACTCATGCGCGATGCCGAGCCGCTCGGCGACCCATTTCACCTTCAGGCAATTGCCTGAGATACTGTCTCCGAAAATCCGGATCATGCGCCGCCCCCGAAGGACAGCGCCGGCTCGGCCCGCATCGATTCGCGCAGCGTCTCGCGCCCCGTGATCTTGCCGTCGGCGGTCACTTCCATGAAATAGGGATCGGTCACGACGGCCTCCTGCTTCAGCGCCGCCGCGAGGCGCGCCTCGGCTTCCTCGCCGGTGAACACAGCCAGCTCAGCGGCATCCTCGGTCCACGCACCATCGGCGGTCAGCCAGACCGACAGGCCGGTCGGGGTCGCCCAGCCGGTCACGGCCTTCGGCGTCTCGGGTTTCAGTTTGGGGCGTACGGACGACATAGGGGTTACTCCTCGAAGGCCAGGGCGTCATGCCGCGCCGGCCCCGCAAATTCCGGCGGCAGGAACTGGCCGATCTGTATCCCGGTCAGCGGGATGCCGGCCACTTCGCCGATGATCAGCAGCGCCGGCCCGGTAATCCCCTCTTCCTCGATCAGGAAGGGCAGCTCGGACAGCTCGCCATAGACGCGCACCTCTTCCGGCCGCGTGCCATTCTCGATCACGGCAATCGGCGTGCGCCCGTCGCGGCCCGCCGCAATCAGCCGCTCGGCAATGATCGGCGCGGTATCGACGCCCATGAACACGACCACGGTCTGCGCCGGTCTCGCCAGCGCCGCCCAGTCGAGATCCGGCACGCCGCCAGCCTTCGCATGGCCGGTGACGAAGGTCAGCGTCTGCGCATGGTCGCGGTGGGTCAGCGGAATGCCGGCCGAGGCGGCACATCCGAGGGCGGACGATATGCCGGGCACCACATGCACCGCCACGCCTTCGGCGCGCACCGCTTCCAGCTCTTCGCCGCCGCGTCCGAAAATGAAGGGGTCGCCGCCTTTCAGCCGCACGACGCGCAGGCCCTCGCGCGCCGACGCGACGAGCCGGTGATGAATTTCCGGCTGCGGCACCGAATGATCGCCCTTCGACTTGCCGACCGGCACGCGCGCCGCGTCGCGCCGGATGAGCCCGAGGATTTCTGGGCTGACCAGCCGGTCATAATAGACAACGTCCGCTTCCTGCAGCACACGGAGCGCTTTCAGCGTCAGCAGTTCCGGATCGCCCGGCCCGGCCCCGACGATGTGCACGACGCCCGCCGCGCGGCCTGTCGCGAGTGCCGCAGATTTCAGAAGCGCTTCAGCTTTTTCCAGATCGCCCGCATAGGCGGCTTCGGCGGCCGGCCCTGTCAGCGCGCGCTCCCAGAACCGGCGGCGCGCGGTCTTGTCCGGCACGGCTTCGGAAACAAAGGGACGCAGGCGCCGCGCCAGTGCGGCCAGCTCCCCGATCCGGGCCGGCAGCAAGGCCTCAAGCTTCGCGCGCACGGCTTTCGCCAGCACGGGGGCGGCGCCGCCCGAACCGATCGCGGCGACGATTTCGTCCCGGTCGAGGATCGACGGCACGGTGAAGTCGCAGTCTTCGGGAAAGTCGACCACGTTGACCGGAATGTTGCGGGCCCGGACCGCGGCCAGCGCTTCGGAACGATGCGTCTCGTCCCCCTCGGCGATGATCGCCAGGCGGGCGCCGTCCAGCGCCGTCTCGCGCATGGCGCGGCTGACCACCGTCACACGGCCCTCGAACTCGGCCGCCAGCGCCGCGTCAGAAAACCCGCCGACCAGCACCAGCTCAGCCGGAGAGGACACCAGCAGGCGCAGCTTGCGCGCCGCCTCGTCGCCGTCCCCGAACACCGCGATGCGGGCGCCCTCGAGATTGAAAAAGGCTGGGAACTGGCGCATGGCCGCAACTCTCTCGTTTAGCAGGACTGGAGGGATACATGCCCAGATCGCGCTTGACGAGCCTGCAACAACGGGCAACCCCTAAGTCTATCTTTTAGAGAAACTATCCATGTCCGATCCCGCCGACCGCCTCCCGCCCCTGAACGCCCTGCGCGCTTTCGAAGCCGCCGCACGCCGCCTCTCGTTCACCCAGGCCGCCGAGGAGCTGAACGTCACACCGGGCGCGATTTCGCAGCAGATCAGGCAGCTGGAGGACTTCGCGGGCACCCCGCTGTTCAAGCGTACGGGCCGTTCCGTCCTGCTGACCGACGCCGCGCAGGCCTCCCTCCCCCTCGTGCGCGAAGCATTTGACCGGATTTCCGAGGCCGGCCGCATCATGCAGGCTCCGGCCCGCAAGGGCCGCGTGATGGTCTCCTGCGCGCCGTCCTTTGCCGCCAAGTGGCTCGCCCCTCGGCTCGAGAAATTCCACCGCACCAATGAAGGCACCGAGGCCTGGATCTCGGCCGACATGTCGCTGACCGATTTCAACACCGCCGACGCCGACCTCGCGATCCGCTATGGCCGCGGCAGTTACGAAGGCCTGAAATCCGAGAAGCTGCTGGACGAGACCGTGCTGCCGGTCTGCTCGCCGCGCCTCCTGGAAGGCCCGGATGCGATCCGCAAACCGGAAGACCTGAAGCACCACACGCTGCTGCATGACGAAAGCTCCGAGAACGACCCCTCCTGCCCGGACTGGGCGAGCTGGTTGCGCGCCCACGGCGTGACCGGCGTCGATGGCAGCAAGGGCCCGCGCTTCAACCAGGGCATCCTCGTCATCGAATCCGCCGCCGCAGGCCGGGGCGTCGCCCTCGCCAAGCAAGCCATCGCCGCCAACGACATCGCCGCCGGCCGCCTCGCGGCCCCCTTCGCCAACGGCTCGATCCCGATCGATTTCGGCTACTGGCTCGTCTGGCCGAAAGGCCGCCACCTCTCCCCCGACGTGCGCGCCTTCATCAAGTGGATCAAGGACGAGGCGTCTGACAGCGAGATCATCGGCGTCTGACGCGCCCGAAAACCTGCGGCGCAAATCCTGACTTGTGCCGACGTCCGCGCCCGCGAACGCTCTCTATCGTGTCGTCATCCCGGAATTTGCGCAGCAAATGTCCGGGCCCCAGACTTCCTTGTTTCGCAAAGAGTCCTGGGGCCCGGTCTGCGCCCGCGGCGAAACCGGGATAACGACCAACTGAAGTTTTTCAGCGCCCCCAATCCGGTAGGGTCCTCAGCGGAGTTATCCTCGCCGCCTCATCCGGTCACGCCATCACGTCCCGCCCCGCCTGCGTCAAAGCCGGGATGCGAAACAAATCGATACTGAGTGATAAAAAATGAGAATGAATGAGAACGGATAAGTGAGAAACGACATCCAATAAGCACAGGATGCGACAGGCTGAGGCCGTTTGAACGAGGCGGAGACGGAACTTGCGCCTACAGGAAACGCCCCGTCCGGAAAACAAAATACAGCCGGATCAAGCGCCTGGAGACCACGGCCCCGGTTCTTCTGCAACACGTCCGCCCACGGAATTTCGCCGCGAACCCGCCAAAACTGCCGCAAAACCTAAAGCGCGGCGTCGACCAGCAGGAAAGCCGCGAGGCGGGCACTGGCATTGCGGCTTGTGCTCTGGGTCTGCTCCAGAGCAGCCAGCGCGTCGGCCTGTTCGAGCAAGGCGAACTGGCGGGCCATGTCCATCAGCTTGGCATCGCCGCGCAGGCGGTGCGAAACACGCTCGACTTCCTTGCCGGCCTGTTCGCGGATCGCTTCGCGGCGCGGGCCATTGCCCTTCGTATTCGCCGCGGCGATGCGCTTTTTCGAGCGCGGACGGAATACGTCGCCCAGCGGAATGCCCGAGGACTGGAGCCGCGAGACCAGCGATTCGGCGAGCTGCTCGCGGTCATCCGGCGCGCCGGATTCCTCGCGCGAAATATCCGAGATGATGTCACGCAGCGCTGACCCGTTGGAGGACGGGCCCGTCAGCTGGTCGCTGGCGCGGCGGCGCGGCAATTCCGGCGGCGGTGCCTGCTCATCTTCGTGGCGGCGGCGCAGCATCAGCGGCTCGCCTTCGCGCGAGGTCACATCGCGGCCAAGCACCAGCGGCGCACTCGGGGTCGGCGTGACTGCGCTCGCCGCGATCACGGCGTCGGCGCTGGCATCGAACAGGTCATCGTCCATTGAAGCCCGGCTGGCGGACAGCCGGCCATTGCCGTTCGAATAGGACGGCGCGTGCCCATTTCCGTTACCGTTGGCATGGCCGTTGCCGTTCGGCGCATGACCGTTCGTACCCTGACCATTGGCGTAGGAGGCTTGCGGCGCCGAGAGGCTCTGGCGCAGCGGCGGCGGCGCCAGCGACGGCGCGGGTTCGGGCGCGGCAATACCGGTGCGGCGCTCGAGGTTCTCGCCTTCGATCCGCGCGGCGTAGCTCGCGGTGCGCAGCGCGTAGGCCGCCTGCTCGCCCGCTTCGCGCAGGCGGGCCAGAGCGCGGGCCGCTTCTTCAGCCGCGCCGCGGGTGGCGGAATTGATTTCGGCATTCGCCTGACGCGCGCCATCGAGCGCGGAGGCGACAGCGCCTTTCAGCGCGTCGCCGGTCGTCGCCGCAGCAGCAGCGGCGACTTCGCTCGCCCGCACGGCGGCGTCCACGGTGCGGCGGGAATGTTCAAGCTTGTCCTCGATCCGGGTGATCGAGAAGGTCAGCGATTCGGTGCGCGTCGCCGCTTCGCGGGCGAGGCCGTCGAGGGACTCCAGCCGGCGGGAGAGATCTTCGCCGGCGCGCGACATCGATCCGAGCCGGTTCTCCAGCGCGCTGTCGGCGCGGCCAACCTCGTCACTCGCCTGGCGCGCGGCAGAGATCATCATCTGGGCCTGGCGCGGGATCGCTTCGCTCATCGTGCTGATCTGGCTGCGCAACTCGCGGGCCAGCGCCTCAAGCGCCTGACGCTCCGCGGCCAGCCGGGTCGCAAGATCACGCGCATTGTCGGACGTCGCGTAGGAAACCGATTCCAGCCGCTGACGCTCGTCGCCGATTTCGCCGGCCATTGCTTTCATTGCCGTCAGCGCTTGCGCCATGGCGAGGTCGACTTCGGCAGCGGCCTGTTTCATCTGCTCGGCAAAGGCGATGCCTTCGGTGCCGGCTTCCCGCGCCGGCATCATCAGGCGCGAGGTCGCTTCCAGCACCAGCGCATTGGCGGCGGCGGCGCGCCGGGTCGAGCGGCCCATGAAGCCCGCCATGATGATCAGGAAGGCGGGAATGAACGCGGCGATGCCGCCGGCGATGAGCAGCATCGGGGAAATCTGCTCTGCCAGCGCCATGCCGCCAAGGCCGAAAAATCCGAGGAGGACACCGAGACTCCAGAGCGCCGCCACCGCAAAAGCGGCAGCTACCATCCACCCGCCACCATGCTGGGCCATCTCAAAATTCTGAGAGGCCTGGTGACGTGCAAGGTCGTCCCGGCCCGAAGGGCGCACGGAGGAAGCGTCTGTCATGTCCACTGTATAACTCGCCTTGCATCCGCCTGCGAGGGCAGAATGCACGCCGGTAGGTTAAGGCTTTGCAGGGTTTCTCAGCCGAGGCGGGCGAGCACGGACGACTTCTCGGCCGGCTTGTCATCCCGGTCGGGCGTGCTCGGCGCAAATTCCATCCCGAGCCAGGCGAGAATGGTGGCCAGCACCACGTTACGGATCAAGATGAGCAGGTCGGTCATCGCTCAGTCCCCAGTGAGTGGCCAGTATCGGGCGCGGCTAACGGATGAGGCTCAGCCTTAAGCCTCGATAGGAGAAGTAGCAGAATTGAAGTTTTCCGACAATCGATAAAACGTGAATTTTTTGCGCCGTTCGCATCGTTAACAGGATGCTAATGGCCCTCGTCCACGTTTTCAGGGCACAGGAGACCCCCGGATGACCGACCCGCGCCCTTCCCTTCCGGTGATGGACCTCGACCATCTCTCGGCCATGACCGGCGGCGACCATGATCTTGCCGTCGAAGTGATCGAGATCTTCCAGCATCAGGCGCAGCTCTGGTCGCGGCTGCTGGACCCGCGGCTGGAGGCGCGCGAATGGTCCGACGCCGCGCATACGCTGAAAGGCGCCAGCCTCGGCATCGGCGCGCTGAAACTAGCGGCCGCCTGCGAGCGCGCCGAAAAGGCGGGCCGCAGCGAGGCTGCGCCAAGCACAGCCCATGCGGCGGTCCTGCTGGGAGACGTCAAGGACGCATTGGGCGAAGCCTTAGAAGCGGCCGCACGGGCGGCCTACGACTTGACCTTGGCGGGCAAGCGCAGCGCATCATAGCTCGCGAATTCATAGGCGATGCAACGGTCGATCATCGTGCGCCAGACCGGCTCGGCGATGGCCGGTGACAGGCCGTGCTTCGGGCATTCGGCCTTCACCTTGGCGACGACATCCTCGATCCGGGCCCGGTCGTGCACGATGTTCCGGTCGCCCTTGATGCGGGCGGCGGCGTCCATGAAGGACTGGCGCTCGGCGATGATCTCGACCAGCAGCCGGTCGATCCGGTCGATCTCGTAGCGCACATCGGTCATTGACGCGGCGGTCTCGGCCGTGTGGCGGCGCTCGTCGCTGGTATAAGTCGTCATGGGGCTGCCGCCTCTTTTGCCGTTCTGACGGGTTATATAGGCGGCGCGCCCCGCGCAAGGGACGGGGCGCCTCGCCGCAGCTTCGAGCATCAGGCCTTCGCTTCGAGCTTGTCCTGCGTTTTCGTGTCGAAATCGCTGGCGTCATGGCGTTCGCGCAGCTGGTTCTCGGGCTTGCCATTGGTCGAGTTGACCATCCGGCCGCGCTTGACCGCGGGGCGTTCGCCGATCTGTTTGGTCCAGCGCAGGACGTTCTTGTACTCGTGGACCGAGAGAAACTCGCCGGCATTATAGACGACGCCGAGCACAACCGCGCCGTACCAGGGCCAGATAGCCATGTCGGCGATCGAGTATTCGTCGCCCGCCATGTACTCGTTCTCCGCAAGGTGGCGGTCGAGCACGTCGAGCTGGCGTTTCACTTCCATGGCGTAGCGGTCGATGGCGTATTCGATCTTGATCGGGGCGTAGGCATAGAAGTGACCGAAGCCGCCGCCGAGCAGCGGGGCGGAGCCCATCTGCCAGAACAGCCAGGAGATCGCCTCGGTGCGCTTGCGCGGATCTTTCGGCAGGAACTCGCCGAACTTTTCGGCGAGATAGAGCAGGATCGAGGCGGACTCGAAGACGCGCTGCGGCGGGCTGACCGAATAGTCCATCAGCGCCGGGATCTTCGAGTTCGGGTTGGCGGCGACGAAGCCGGAGGAGAACTGGGTGCCCTCCATGATGTTGATCAGCCAGGCATCATACTCAGCGCCCGCGTGGCCCTTGGCCAGAAGCTCCTCGAGCAGGATGGTGACTTTCACACCATTGGGAGTGCCGAGCGAATAAAGCTGCAACGGATGCTTGCCGACCGGCATGTCCTTGTCATGCGTCGGCCCGGCGATCGGGCGGTTGATCGCCGCGAAGCGTCCGGCGCTTTCCTTGTTCCAGGTCCAGACCTTGGGCGGTTCGTATTCCTTGTCGGCCATCGCGCTTTTCTCCCGGGCATGTGTCGCTGGTCCCATAGGTCGGGCCCGGGCCGTCAAATGCAAGGGGCGCAACCCGGGAATGATCCGCCGCGCGAGAAAAGAGTGTTGGCAGAAAGGCTAAAGGGCTATGTTACAATGTAACATATAGGAGATGCCCATGTCCACCGCCCCCTCCCCCGTCCCGATGCATTTCGATGCTGAACGCGCTGAGGTCTATGACAAGCAGTTTGCAGCGATGCAGCCGATCAACGAGGCTGCACACCTGCTGATCGAGATCCAGTTCGGCGGTCTGCCCGCCGATGCGCGGATCCTGATAGCCGGCGCGGGAACAGGCGCCGAGGCGCGCTACCTCGCTGCGCGCTTTCCGGGCTGGCGCTTCACTCTGATCGATCCGTCAGCGCCCATGCTGAACGTCGCCCGGCGCCATGCCGAAGCGGAAGGCTTTGCCGAGCGCTGCACCCTCCTGGCCGACTATGTCTCGGGGGCGCCTCTGGAAGCGCACGACGCCGCCACCAGCCTGCTGGTCTCGCATTTCCTGACGGAGACCGGCGCGCGCCAGTCCTTCTTCGCGGACATCGCCGCGCGGCTGAAGCCGGGCGGGCTGCTTTTCAATCTCGACCTTTGCGCTGACCGGCAGGCGGCCACCTTCCCGGAAGCGCTGGACCTGTGGCTGGGCCTCATGCGCCAGAGCGGCGTGCCGGAGGAGATGCGCGCAGGCTGGGTGAGCAGCTTCGGGCGCGTATTCGGCGTACACGGACCATCGGAGCTGGAGGCGTTGATCGCAGCGGCCGGATTTACCCCGCCTGCCCCGGTGTTCCAGGCCGCGATGATGCGGGGGTGGACGGCTGTGCGGACCTGACCCGAAGGTGAGACTCCAGACGGTCCGGCGCGGACCGGCACAATCCTGTAACTTGAAGCCAGCGGGAGGCGCGTTAGAGTTTCCGGACAAACACCCGGAGAGCCCGCCCCCATGATGCGCGCAATGTTCGCCACCTGTGTCGCGGCGCTTGGCCTGGCGGCGGCCGCGGCCGCAGACCCTCCGGCCCCGAAAGGCTGGACTAAGACGGCCGGCGACGCGCGCAGTGTGTATTCTGCCGGCGCGGCCGTGGAGCTGCGGCTCTATCCGGCAGACGCCGACCCGCGCAGGCTTGAAGACTGGCTCGACGCCCGCAAGAAACGCGGCGTGGATGGGCTGGGCTCAATTGACTATGGCGACACCAAGCCCGCCGCGGACGGCGCGGTCATGGCCGTTGGAATGACCGGATCCGGCGCTTCGGCCCGGTTCGTGATGGCGCTTGCCTGCGCGCGGGCGGACGGATCAAAGCGCTTCGCCGAGCTGATCCTTCCCCAGGATGTCGACCTTGTGCAGGCCTATGCCGAACCGGCCAGCCAGATTCTGGCCGAAGCGTGCGTGCAACCCGCCTCCGCGCCAGCAGCCGTGGAGCCGGCCAAACCAGCAACGCGAACTGCAACTGCCCCCCTTCCCGCCGCCAAGTCGAGCCCGCTGCCCGCCAGCGCTGCGATCACCGACGCAGATGTGGAAGGTGTGCTCTATTCCTGGACCCAGACATGGGAAGTGACGGGACTGCAGTACCGCGACCGGACCTACCTCCTGCTGAAGGATGGAACGGCGCGCGACGGCGTGCCGGATGCCGCGCTCGATGCGTTTGACGCGCGCGCTGACCGCCGCGCCAACCCCGAAAACTGGGGCACATGGAAACGCACCGGCAAAAGTTATCTCGTCAATTTCGGTGATGGTTTCGACACCCCTCCCGGACAGATGCTGAGGGTGAAGGGCAAGCGCGGCGAACGCCTTCACAACACCTTCGAATGGGCCTCGAGCGCGACGATCGGTGAATACGCGGCCTGGTCGAACTGGGGCCTGAAGCTGAACCGCGACGGCACCTTCCAGCGCTGGCGATCAAGCGGCGCGGGCGGTGGCTCCGGCGGTTCGGATGGATCGTTCGGCATGGTTGTCGGCGATGACAAGGGCTCGAGCTCGTCGACTTCGGCGGGCGGCGTGTTCAGCGGCGGGGGCACACGGACCACCGGCGTGACTGATGATGACCTGGAAGGCGACTATTTCATCGACGGCTGGACGCTGGAGCTGCGCTACAGAAACGGGACAGTGCAACGCAATTTCTTCTTCACGAACGAGGAGCGCACCGACCTCTGGTTCGAAGGCAACGAACTGTTCGTGCGCAAGAAGGACTGACCGGCGGCAGCGGGCAGCCTGTGCCCGCCGCCTGGACCGCCTAGACTTCCAGCAGCATCCGTTCCGGATCTTCGAGCGCGTCCTTGACGCGGACGAGGAAGGTGACCGCTTCCTTGCCATCGACGATGCGGTGGTCGTAGCTGAGGGCGAGGTACATCATCGGCTTGATGACGATCTGGCCGTTGCGGACGATCGGGCGGTCCTCGATGCGGTGCATGCCGAGCACGCCGGACTGGGGCGGGTTGAGGATCGGCGTGGACATCAGCGAGCCGTAGATGCCGCCGTTGGAGATCGTGAAGGTGCCGCCCTGCAGGTCGCCGATGGTCAGCTGGCCGTCACGCGCCTTCTTGCCGAGAGCGGCGATGGCTTTCTCGATGTCAGCAAGGGACATTTCGTCCGTACCCCGAACAACCGGGACGACGAGACCCTTGTCAGTGCCGACGGCGACGCCGATGTCATAGTAGTTCTTGTAGATGACGTCCTGGCCGTCGATCTCGGCGTTGACAGCCGGCACATCCTTCAGCGCGCTGGTCACCGCCTTCACGAAGAAGCTCATGAAGCCGAGCTTGATGCCGTGGCGGGCGACGAACGCATCCTGGTGCTTCTTGCGCAGGTCCATGATGGCGGACATGTCGACATCGTTGAACGTCGTCAGCATCGCAGCCGTGTCCTGCGCCTCTTTCAGGCGGCGGGCGATGGTCTGGCGCAGGCGGGTCATCCGTACACGTTCTTCACGCGGACCGGTTTCGCGGGGTGGGCGGGCCTCTGTATCGGGCATCTTCGTCACTTTCGGCTGGTTCACATAGGCAAGGGCGTCGGCTTTGGTGGCGCGGCCATCACGGCCGGAGCCCGGGATGCTGGCGGGGGCGACATTCGCTTCGGCGGCGATGCGGCGCACGGAAGGAGCGACCGGGCGCTCGCCCGTGCCGGTAGCCGCAGGCGCCGAGTTGGTTTTCGCAGGCGCGGCTTCGGCGGCCACCTTGGCTGCAGCCGGCATCGACGCGCCGATGCGCGCGATCACGGAGCCCGGCGCGACGCTGGCGCCTGGCGCGACCAGCAGCTCGACGATCACGCCGTCGGCCGGCGATGGTACTTCAAGCGCCACCTTGTCGGTTTCGATCTCGGCGATCGTCTCATCTTTCTTGACCTTGTCGCCGACCTTCTTGCTGAACGAGGCGATCGTGCCTTCGGCGACGCTCTCGCCCATCACGGGGACTTTCACATCGGTGGTGCCGCCGGCGGCCACCGGCGCGGGCGCAGCCGGTGCGGGTGCTGGCGCAGGCGCGGGGGCCGCGGCCGGCTTGGCGGCGGGCGCCGGTTTCGCCGCAGCCGCCCCTGCCCCGTTGATCCGTCCAAGGAGGGCGCCGATGCCGACTGTCTCGCCTTCCGGCACCGAGATGTCCGACAGGACGCCGTCCTCGCTGGCAGAGACTTCGACCGACACCTTGTCGGTCTCCAGTTCGACCAGCACGTCGTCCTTCTTCACCGCGTCGCCCTTGGCCTTCAGCCAGCGGCCGACGGTGGCTTCCGTGACGCTTTCACCGAGTGTGGGTACAACAATGTCTGACATGGGCTTGGTCCGAAGGGATTGCTGGAGGAAAGTCAGGCCGCAGGGTTGCGGTCATCCACCGGATCGGGCGACAGCGCGATCTTGATGAGCGACGCCTGCTCGGCCTGGTGCTTGGAGAGAAGGCCAGTGGCGGTAGCGGCGCTGGGCGGGCGGCCCGAATATTTCGGGCGCGGATTGGCATAGCCGGCCTGCGCGGCGCACCATTCGATCTCGTCACGGATGAAGGTCCAGCCGCCCATGTTGCGCGGCTCTTCCTGGCACCAGACGATCTCGGCCTGGGTGAAGCGTTTCAGCTCGGTGATCAGCGACTTGCGTGGCACCGGGTAGAACTGCTCGACGCGCAGCAGGTAGACATCGTCCCCACCCGCCGCTTCGCGCGCCTCGAAGAGATCGTAATAGACCTTGCCCGAGCACAGCACGACCCGCCGGATCTTCTTGTCGGCGACCAGTTTCACCTTGCCTTCGCGGCCCGGCGTCTCGGCATCGTCCCAGAGGATGCGGTGGAAGGTCGACTTGGCATTCATGTCGTCGATGGTCGAGGTGGCCAGCTTGTGGCGCAGCAGCGATTTCGGCGTCATGATCACCAGCGGCTTGCGGAACTCGCGGTGGATCTGGCGGCGCAGGGCGTGGAAATAGTTCGACGGCGTGGTCAGGTTGCAGACCTGCATGTTGTCTTCGGCGCACATCTGCAGGAAGCGCTCGAGGCGGGCGGAGGAATGCTCCGGGCCCTGACCTTCATAGCCATGCGGCAGCAGCATCACGAGGCCCGACATGCGCAGCCACTTGCGCTCGGCGCTCGAGATGAACTGGTCGAAATAGACTTGCGCGCCGTTGCAGAAGTCCCCGAACTGGGCCTCCCACAGGGTCAGCGTGTTGGGGTCGGCGAGCGAGTAGCCATACTCGTAGCCGAGTACCGCTTCCTCGGAGAGCAGCGAGTCGATTACCTCATACGGCGCCTGGCCCGGGCGGATATTGGCCAGCGGCGTGTGACGCTCGCCGGTGGTCTGGTCAACCATATGGCTGTGACGCTGTACGAACGTGCCGCGGCCGACATCCTGGCCGGACAGGCGCACCGGGAAGCCTTCGTCGAGCAGGCTGGCAAACGCGAGATGTTCGGCGCCGCCCCAGTCGATCTCCTTGCCGGTTTCGTAGCTTTCGCGGCGGCGGGCAAGCACGCGCTCAACCGTCTTGTGGATGTCGACGCCCTCCGGCACGCGGGTGATCGCGTCGCCGAGTTCCTTGAGCTTCGCTTTCGCCACGCCGGTCTTGCCGCGCCGGTCGTCGTCGATCGGCAGGCTGAAGCCGGACCAGTGGCCCTCCAGCCAGTCGGCCTTGTTGGTCTTCAGGTCCTTGGCGGCCGTGAAGGCCTTCTCGAGGAATTCCTCGAACTCCTTGACCTGGGCCTCGACCTGTTCGGCCGTCAGAAGGCCTTCGGCGACGAGGCGCTTGCCATAGATCTCGCGCGTCGACGGAAGGTCCTTGATCACCTTGTACATGACCGGTTGGGTCATCGTCGGATCATCGCCCTCGTTGTGACCGAAGCGGCGATAGCAGAACATGTCGATGACCACGTCCTTCGAGAACTTCTGGCGGTACTCGGTCGCGACCTTGGCGGCGTAAACGACCGCTTCCGGATCATCGCCATTGACGTGGAAGATAGGCGCCTGGACCATCAGCGCCACATCCGAAGGATAGGGCGAGGAGCGCGAATACATCGGGCTCGTGGTGAAACCGATCTGGTTGTTGACGATGAAGTGGATCGTGCCACCGGTGCGGTAGCCCTGCAGGCCGGAGAGGGCGAAGCATTCGGCGACGACGCCCTGCCCCGCGAAGGCCGCATCCCCGTGCAGAAGGAGGGGCATCTTGGCCGTCCGGTCGAGCTTGCCCTTCTCGCGCGATTCCGTGAACTGCTTGGCGCGCGTACGGCCGAGCACGACCGGGTTCACCGCTTCAAGGTGCGAGGGGTTGGCGCTCATGGTGAGGTGAACTGTGTTGCCGTCAAACTCGCGGTCCGACGAGGCGCCGAGGTGGTATTTCACATCGCCCGAGCCGAACGTACCAGCGCCCTGCGTGGAGCCGCCCTGGAACTCGTGGAAGATCTTGTCATAGCCCTTGCCCATCACGGCCGCGAGCATGTTGAGGCGGCCGCGGTGCGGCATGCCGACGACGATTTCGTTGACGCCGAGTGCGCCGCCGCGCTTGATGATCTGCTCCAGCGCCGGCACGGCGGCTTCGCCGCCATCGAGACCGAAGCGTTTGGTGCCCGGGAAGCGCTTGTGCAGGAATCGCTCGAAGGTTTCCGCTTCGATCAGCTTGCGGAGGATCGCAAACTTGCCTTCGCGGGTGAACGCGACGCCTTTGTCCGGGCCTTCGATCCGTTCCTGCAGCCAGGCTTTCTCGGCGGGGTCGGAAATGTGCATGAACTCGATGCCAAGCGTCGAGCAATAGGTGCGCTTCAGGATATCCAGCATCTGGTTGATGGTGGCGCGCTCGAGGCCGAGCACGTTGTCGATGAAGATCGGACGGTCGCGGTCTTCCGGCTTGAAGCCGTAGGAGGCGGGGTCGAGTTCCGGCTGTTCGCCGAAGTTCGACAGGCGCAGCGGATCGAGCTGGGCGGCGAGATGGCCGCGGATACGGTAGGCGCGGATCATCATGATCGCGCGGATGGAGTCGGTCACGGCCTGGGAGATGTCGGCCGGTGCGGCGGCGGGGCTCGCGGCCTTGATCTTCTTCTCGAGCTTCGGCTCAAGCGCAGCCCAGTTGCCGTCGAAGGCGGCAACATCGTCGCCGGATTTGGCTTGCGGCCAGCCTTCGCGTTTCCAGCTGGCGCCCTTGGCATTGGTCGTGGCGCTGGCAGCGTCATCGCCGAGTTCGGCGAAAAAGGCGCGCCAGCTTTCCGGCACCGACGAGGGGTCCTTCGCATAGGCTGCCTGCATCTGCTCGATCCAGAGCGCCGAGCCCCCGTAGAGGAACGCGGTTTCCAGCATCGCAGTGTTGCCGGAGCTGCGCGGGCCGTTTACCGGGCTGCCATCGTCTGCCATTGCAAAATCATCCTTCCAGAGCTGCCGCCCCCGGCAAGCATATGGGGGCGGATGATGCCGCCTGCAGGTTCCGGGGTGCAGAGCCCCGCCTGCAATCGCGGCTGATTTTCAGCGCGCGGCTGCAGGCCAGTCTACCAGGGTTGTTCTAACCCTTTAGCACTTCGACCAGCGTCGTACCAAGACGCGCCGGGCTTGGGCTTACACGGATTCCCGCAGCTTCCATCGCTGCAATCTTTGACTCTGCATCGCCCTTCCCGCCAGACACGATTGCGCCAGCATGGCCCATCGTGCGGCCCTTGGGGGCGGTGCGGCCGGCAATGAAGCCCGCCATCGGTTTCTTGCGGCCCCGCTTGGCCTCGTCGATCAGGAACTGCGCGGCTTCTTCTTCGGCAGAGCCGCCGATCTCGCCGATCATGATGATCGATTTCGTCTCATCGTCCGCCAGGAACATTTCCAGCATGTCGATGAACTCGGTGCCCTTGACCGGGTCGCCGCCGATGCCGACCGCCGTGGTCTGGCCGAGGCCGGCATTGGTGGTCTGGAACACGGCTTCATAGGTCAGCGTGCCGGAGCGCGAGACGATGCCGACCGAGCCCTTCTTGAAGATGGAACCCGGCATGATGCCGATCTTGCATTCGTTGGCGGTGATGATGCCCGGGCAGTTCGGCCCGATCAGGCGCGACTTCGATTTCATCAGCTTCGCCTTGACGCGGACCATGTCCATGACCGGCACGCCTTCGGTGATGCAGACGATCAGCGGGATTTCCGCGTCGATCGCTTCCTCGATGGCGGCCGCAGCACCTGCTGGCGGCACGTAGACCACGGACGCGGTGGCGCCGGTCTTGGCCTTGCCTTCGGCGACGGAGGCGAAGATCGGCAATTCCTTGCCGTTCGCCGCCGTCCACATCTCGCCGCCCTTCTTGGGATGAATGCCGCCGACCATCTGCGTGCCGTAATATTCAAGCGCCTGGCTGGTATGGAACGAGCCGGTATTGCCGGTCATGCCTTGCGTCAGGACTTTCGTGTTCTTGTCGATCAGAATGGACATGGATTTAGAACGCTCTCAGTTCTTTTGGGACGTCGCTAAGAATGGACTGGCCGTTCTTCCTGACATCGGTGATCTTGAAACGGTTGATTTGACACTCGAAGACGTTGCCCTGCAGGTCGGAGTACATCGGTGTGTATTTCTCGGTGCCGGACTGAATTGTGGCGCCCGCCGAAGCACCCAACAAATCATCGCCGACAGCGGCTTTTATCGCAGTCCAGCATGCTTCCTTGCCCTCCTCAAAATCGAAGAGCCGATCGGGTTCACTAGAACACGCAGCCGCAATCGCAATGGAAGACATAGCGACGACCAGCCTCACTTGCGGACCGCTTTGACAATTTTCTGGGCTGCATCATCGAGGTCGTCGGCCGAAATCACGTTCAGGCCGCTTTCCTTGATGATCTTCTTGCCGAGTTCGACGTTCGTGCCTTCAAGGCGCACGACCAGCGGGACAGAGAGGTTCGTTTCCTTCACGGCTGCGATTACGCCTTCGGCGATGACATCGCACTTCATAATGCCGCCGAAGATGTTCACGAGGATCCCCTTCACGTTGGGGTCCTTCATGATGATCTTGAAGGCAGCCGCCACCTTCTCCTTGCCGGCGCCGCCGCCGACGTCGCAGAAGTTCGCGGGCTCTTCGCCGTAGAGCTTGATGATGTCCATCGTCGCCATCGCGAGGCCGGCGCCGTTGACCATGCAGCCGATCGTGCCGTCGAGCGCGATATAGGCGAGGTCCCATTCGGCCGCTTCGAGTTCCTTGGCGTCCTGTTCGGTTTCGTCTTTGAGCGCCTGAACGTCCGGGTGGCGGAACAGCGCGTTGCCATCGAACGAGACTTTCGCGTCGAGCACGCGCAGGTGGCCGTCCTTCATCACGATGAGGGGGTTCACCTCGAGCATCGCCATGTCCTTCTCGGTGAAGGCCTTGTAGAGGATCGGGAAGAGTTTCAGGCCGTCGGCTGCGGCAGTGCCCGTGAGGTGCAGCGCGGCGTTGAGCTTCTCGGCGTCAGCCTTGGTCACGCCGACCAGCGGGTCGATCTGTACCGTGATGATTTTCTCCGGCGTGTCATGCGCGACCGCCTCGATGTCCATGCCGCCTTCGGTCGAGACGACGAACGCGACGTTTGAGGTCGACCGGTCGACGAGGATCGAGAGGTAGAGTTCCTTCTCGATGTCGGCGCCGTCTTCCACGTAGAGGCGGTTCACCTGTTTGCCGGCGGCAGAGGTCTGCGCGGTCACGAGGTGTTTGCCGAGCATCGCTTCAGCATGCTTCTTCACGTCTTCCTTCGAGAAGGCGAGGCGCACGCCGCCCTTTTCGCCGGCTTCCTTCTCGATGAACTTGCCCTTGCCGCGCCCGCCGGCGTGGATCTGGCTTTTCACGACCCAGAGCGGGCCGGGCAGCGAATCGACGGCTTTCTGTACATCGGCCAGAGACAGGACCGGCACGCCTTCAGCAACCGGCGCACCGAAGGACTTCAGCAGCGCCTTGGCCTGGTATTCGTGAATGTTCATGGAGTTTTCCCTGTTGGATGCGAAGTCTGGTCGCCCTTCGCCAGCCCGTCATCCCTGTGGTTCGCGCCGCTGTATACCAACAACGACGGGCCCTGCAACACGCTGGGTATCAATTCTCGAACCCAGGAAACCAGATTGCCGCAAGGTGATCCCGCCGGCGGTCAATCCAGGCGCCGGATATCGCGTGGAGCGAATTCTGCGCCCGGTGTTCAACCGGCTACGTTTTCCCTGCTCCGCGAGGGTCGGGGACGGGCATGGTGACCGATGCCGCGTCAGCGGGCATGAAAGCCTCCGCCGCGACCGTCTCGGGCGGCGGGCGGACGCGGCTGCGCACCAGCATGATCCCGGCCAGCAGGAACAGGCCGGCCGCGGCAAGGCCAAACAGGGCCTGCGGGCCGCCGACGCTCATCGCGACGCCGGACATAACGGGCCCGGCCACCGAACCTGCGGCCCAGACGAACAGGATGCCGCTCATCACCTGCGGAATCCGGCCCGGACCGGCGCGGTCGATCGCATGGGCGGCGCAGACGCCATAGAACGCGAAGGCGCCGGCGCCCCAGAGGCACAGCAGCACGAGCACGACCGGTTCGCTGAACCGCGTGGCCCCCGCCGCAAGCGCCAGCGCTGCGGCGCCCGAGAACAGGGACAGGCCGGCGACCACGAGGCGCCGCTCCACCCGGTCCGAAATCCGTCCGGCCGGCCATTGCACCAGCAGCGCGCCGGCCGCGGCTGCCGCAGCTGCCCAGGCCGCCGCGCTGGTCCCGCCCCCACCGATCTCGAAAGTGCTGGTCCAGGTGGGCAGCAGGGCCAGCGTGCCCGTATTGAGCAGGCCCGCGAGAAAACACCCGGTCACCGCCGACGGGGCCAGCCGGAACAGATCCAGCGGGCGCATGACATCGCGGGCCGGCGGCGCCGGTTCTTCCTGCCGGGTCAGGCACAGGGTGGTGAGGGAGAGGCAGAGCAGGATCGACACCCAGTTGAGGCCGCGCGGATCGAGCGCCGAGAGACCAAAGGCGAGGAAAGGCGCGAGCAATCCGGCAATCCGCGAGAGGAAATAGTAGAACCCCATCATGTCGCCGCGCCGGTCTTTCGGAACGGCCTGGCCCAGCCAGCTTTCGGCGCTCGCAAACAGCAGGCCGAAGCCGATGCCCTGCAGCACGCGCGACGCACCCCAGGCAGCGATGCCGGGCACCATGCCCATCGCCAGCGCGCAAACGGCCGTGATCGCAGCCGCGGCGGCATACAGGCGGATGGTGCCATAGCGGCCAATCAAGGCGGGCCCGGCCCAGGCCCCGGCCATGAACCCCGCGGAGTAAATCGCGCCGATCAGCCCGGTGAGGGTCTCACCGGCCTTGAGTTCGGTCAGCCCGACCGGCGTGATCACGCCCAGGAAACTTGCGGCCGCCTGCATCAGGCAGATCGCAAGGATCAGGGTGATCACATTCCTGTAGCCTGACATGCGCGTCCTGGATCAGCGGAAGGCGGCGGTTACCTGGCGCACGGTCTCGCCGGTGTTGGACTTGATCTCGAGGCTGACCGTCCCGGCCGTCCAGTCGATACCGATCGCGCCGAAATTTTCCGGCGGATACCCTTCCCCGACCTGCGCGCGGTCCATCTCCGTCGTCGTCTCCGCAAAGGCGACGTTCAGGGACGAGGCGGTGATCTCGTGTGCCGGGTAAGGCAGCGCGGCATCGTCCTTGTACAGAAAGCCGGTATGCCGGTCGCCCGAGACGAACACGACGCCCTTGGCGTCGGTCTCGCGCACGAGGCGATAGAGGCGCTGCTGCTCCAGCGGCATGGCCGCCCAGGCCTCGAACCCGTGGCCGTCGGTTGGCAGCACCTGGATCGAGGAGACGATCAGGCGCAGGTCGGCGGGATCCTGAAGCCGGTTTTCGAGCCAGGTCCACTGGTCGTTGCCGAGCATGTCCTGTTCGGGATCGGCGGAGGGAATGTAGCGTTCCTTGCCCTTCTTGCCCCATTCGTCGGTTGGCGTCAGCGCCGAGCGGAAGAAGCGGGTATCGAGCATGATGATCTGGGTGCGCTGGCCTTCGGGGCCGAAGGTGCGGGCATAATAGGTGCCGGGATAGGCGCCGACATCCTCGTTCTCGAGGCCCCAGAAACGCTCGTGGATGCGCTCGGCGAGGCGGCGGAACGGGAAATCCCGGCCGGCATCGTTGGCGCCGTAATCATGATCGTCCCAGGCCACCATCATCGGGAACTTCGCCCGCACGGCCTTGAAGTCCTCACGTGCGGCAAGGTCGGCATAGCTGGCGCGGAGCTCGTTCAGTTCGGGCTGGTTGTTGACGTAAGCGGGGCCGTCGCGGTCGCCGTAGACATTGTCGCCGATCATCAGGAAGAGGTCCGCGCTTTCGGCAGCGACCGAGCGCAGCGATGCGCTGCCTGGCTTTTCTTCATCCAGGCAGGAGCCGACGAGGATGCGGGTCAGCGGCTTGCCGGCCTCCGGCAGCGCGAGCCCGGCCGGCGCGCGCGGATAGAAGTCTTCCGGCAGGGACCGGTAATAGGGCTCAAGCGCTTCATCGGCGCTTTTCGGCGTAAACACGTCGGCGACGAGGGGCATTTCGGCCGGAGACTGGCACGCCGCCAGCACGGACAGGATTGCGAGTGATGTGATCTTTTTCATGTTTGCCTCCTCAGCGCCTGACCGGCCCTGAGGAGACTCCTAGCGGTGTTCTGCGACAGCCGTAAGGCTTCAATCGACGACCGCCGCCGATCATGCCGTAAAGAAAAGATCCCACATCAGACGGCCCGGCAGGAAGGTGAAGAGCCCGGCGATCAGCATGCCGCCCGTGAACATGCCGGTCATGTGACGGGCATGGGCGCGGATCCTGCCGCCGCGGGCAGCAGCGATAGCCATCGGCAGGCCAATCAGGGTCCAGGCTGACAGGGCGTGGATGAGGCTGAGGTAGCTGCCGACCGGACCGAAGAGCATGAACGAGCTGATCGCCGTGGCCGCCATGGCCACCACCCAGCCGTACCCGAGGGTCCGGTGCATCAGGTTGCCCTTGACGCCCGCCAGGAGAATGAGGCCGGTGAAGAAGGCGGTGACCGCCGCCAGGACGTGCACCTTGATCATGGCAGGGGCCGTCAGGAACGGACTGGCATCAAGCCGGAACCGGACGGGCGGCATGTCCTTCAAAATCAACAGGCTGATGGCCACAAAAACGCTGGCGCCGATGGCCAGGTTGATCTTGTTCACATTGCGCGAGCGCCACCCGTTCAGGGAGAAGCGGCGGGCTGGAAAGGCATCGGGCGAAACGGCGGTCATCGGTGTGGACTCCTGGGTTCTTTTGGACAGTTTCTGGACGGTGTCTCGTCCGGCCAGGTCAACTTCGCCGCCCCTTCCCGCTTCCGCCACCGGCACTACGTGTTCGGGCTGGAATCCTTCGCGAAATGCCGTCAGTACGGTTCGCGAAGCGCCAGATACACCGGGGAAATCGATGCCGATCCATCTCAAAGCCCTGTTTCGCAGCGCAATGCTGGTCGTGGTCCTGTCCGGCGCGTTCACCTGGTTCGGCGTTTACAATGTGAACGGGCCGGCCTGGATCATCTTTGCGATGTGGCTGGTGACCATCGGCACCGGCATGGCTTCATCGTCCTTCGTCATCCCGTTCATTTTCGGGACGCGGTTTGAGCCCTGGCCGCTTGCGTTGCGGATCTTGGCCGGAGCTGCCCTCATCGCTGTTCCGGTAACGCTGTCGCTTTACGCTTTCTCGGCCGTCATCGGCAGCCCGATGAGGGCATCTTTCCTGCTGGAGCAGTACGGCTATGTGCTGGCCGTTTGCCTGATCATGGTGGTGGTTGGCTACGCCGTCGGCCGCGCCCGCGAGGCGCCGTCCGGCTCATCGGAACTGACCGAGCCGGATGCAGCCCGCGCCTTCCTGTCGCGCCTGCCGCTGAAATTCCGGCAGGCGGAACTGCATGCCGTGTCGTCCGAGGACCATTACCTGCGTGTGCACACGAGCCTCGGCGAGGAATTGATCCTGATGCGGCTCGCCGATGCGATCCGCGAACTGGACGGCGGCGGCGGGCTGCAGGTGCACCGGTCTTGGTGGGTGTCCAAGGCTGCGGTGCGGGATGTGAAACGGCAGGGCGGCAAGGTCTCGCTGGTGCTGCCCTCCGGCAAGGAAGCGCCCGTATCGCGCACCTTCACGGCCGAGGTGAAAGCCGCTGGCCTGCTTTAGGAAATCTGCACCGAGGAGGCGGGGCCGGCCGTGCTGAGCAACTGCCTCACGAACTCTACATGGCTGCGCAGGCGGTAGAGGTCGTCATTGTAGGAGAGTGGTACGTCCAGCTTGCCGATATCGGCCTGCAGGCGTTCCAGCCGGCTGATCACCGATTTGCGCGGCTCGCCCGGCGGCGTGGCCCTGCCCTCTTCCTCGAGCGCGCGCAGGTCCCTGTACCAGATGTAGATCCGGCGGCGGACGCGCCAGCGGTAGATCGGCGGGGCGGCGCGCACCAGCGGGAAGGCCAGGGTCAGCAACGGAATGGCGAGCACCCAGGCGCGGTCCAGGAAGTTGGCCACGCTGAACGGAAAGTACCGTCTGAGAAAGGACGGCCCGTCGCGGTAAAAGCGGATGGTCTGCTTGCTGACCGGAAGGTCGGTATTGTTCGCGTTCGGGAAGCGGCCAGCGGGCGAGAACAGGCTCTTGTCCGAGTGGATAGCCAGCGCCGCATCCAGCAGAACGGCTTCGATGGCGGGGTGTACGTCGTCGCGCACCACAAGCTGCGAGACGGCTGCGATGAGCGGAACGTCGCGTTCCGGAATGTCCGAGCCGATATCGGCGACCCCGCGCAGGAGGATAACCGAGGATAGCCCCTCCTCGCGCCGGGCAATCGCTTCGGCCCGGTCAAACGGCAGCAGCCGGATGCCCTCGGCGTGCAGCAGCGCCTGGATATAGGCCGCGTCCGGCGAGGCCGCGAAGGCGGCCGCGTCAATGTCCCCGGCGCGCAGGGCGGCTTCGGCTTCGCGGGTCGACATCGCCAGCCGGGCGCCGTTGGTCCAGTCGCCGCCGTAAGCCCGCTGCAGTGAGGCCGCGAGCGCACGGGTGCCGGAGCCTTCCGGACCGATTGAAACACGCAGGTCCTTCAGGTCGCCGAAATCGGTGGCCGGGACGCCCTCACGGACGAACACCCAGAAAGGTTCCTCGAACAGGCCGCCGAGGGAGCGCAGCGTCTTTTCTTCGGAAACGCCGGTCAGGCCGCCCTGCACCAGCGCGACATCGATGAAATCCTCTTCAAGCAGGCGGAGATTGTCGATCGAGCCGGCGGTATCGACCAGTTCGACGTCCACGCCCTGCTCGGCGAGCAGGCGTTGGTAGCGTTGGGCATAGGCGTGATAGGCGCCGCCTGGCGCTCCGGCGCCGAAGCGTATGGTCTTCGGCGGCGCCGGATCCATAACAAAGAGGGCGATCACGAAGCCCAGAATGGCGACGGCGATCACCGGTCCGTAAATGCGCCACATAGCCCCGCCCCGCATGGCACATGCCTCCTGCTTCAGTCCCTTCCTTAAAGGGCCTCGCCCCCGGACGGCAACCGCTGCAAAAAAATGCACGCGGAGTGATCCAGTTTCGCCCCGCCGCGTAGAAAGTGCATGATGAAGCAGGCAGCCGGCCTTCGGGCACGCGCCACTTGTGCATCTACGGGCCCCGGTTTTCCTCCCCCTGACCGCCGGGGCCCACCCCTCCGCCTTAAAGGAAGAGCGTCAGGCCTTGTGGTAGGGCGTGCCGGCGAGGATCGTCATGGCGCGGTAGATCTGCTCGGTCAGCATCGCGCGAACCAGGCGGTGCGGCCAGGTCTGGGCGCCGAAGGCCAGCGCCTTGGGAACGAGGCGGCGGACTTCGGGCGAGAAGCCTTCTGCGCCGCCAATGAAGAAGACCGTGTCGCGCAGGCCTTCGTCGCGCCAGATGGCGAGGCGGCGGGCAAGTTCGGTGGAAGTGAGGTTTTCGCCCGCTTCATCAAGGCGCAGGCATTTGGCGCCGTCCGGTATGCGGGAAATCAGGCGGGCGCCTTCGGCTTCGAGTCCGCCGCCGCTGGCGACTTCATGTTCTTCGAGAGCGCGGAAACCGAGCTGGCGGGCGAGCGGCTGGGTGCGGGCCAGATAGTCATCGGTCAGGCTGCGTTCGGGGCCGTCTTTCAGGCGCCCCACCCCGACAATCTGCAGCCTCATGGATCAGGAGGACGCGCGCTGCGCCCGGTGAGCCGACGTGTCTGACATCCAGATTTTTTCGAGATTGTAGAATTCGCGCACTTCAGGCCGGAAGAGGTGGACAATCACGTCTCCGGTATCGATCAGCACCCAGTCGGCATTGGCCATGCCTTCGACGCTGGCCGGGCGGCCGGTCAGGCGTTTGGCCTCCTGCGCGACGTGTTCGGCAAGCGCCGCCACGTGCCGTCCGGAACGGCCCGAAGCGATGATCATGAAATCGGCGAGAGAGGATTTGCCCTGAAGCTCAATGAAGGCAAGGTCTTCAGCCTTGTCGTCTTCGAGGACTTTCGAGAGAGCCTCGGCCAGCACCTTGATGTCGGCAAGCGAGACGTTTTTTGGGGGCTCAACCCGGGATTTGGCGGATGACAGGGCAAGGGCTCCTTTTGCGACGATGCCTAAATCCTAACACGCGCCGCCTCCCGCAACCAGCAAAAAGGCGCAGATGCACGCAGGCGCGCCGTTCGTTCATAAGCTATACAGGGTTTCATTTGGAGAATGCCGCCGTTTAGCCCTATCCTCCGCTTAATGAAGTTTCCTCCACCGTGACTTCCAGGACATCCCCTCATGCGTAACGTTCTTGTGCTACCTTGCCTGCTTGCCACCCTCGCCTTGCCGGGCTGCGCCGCCGCCGTGATCGGGACAGCCGGCGCGGTTGGCCTGACCTCCGTGCAGGAAAAGACGATGGGCGAGGCGCTCGACGACGCCACCGCCTCCAACGAGATCAAGGCGAAGCTGCTGAACGAGAGCGGGGCCCGGTTTGCCGAGGTCGATGTTGAAGTGGCCAATGGGCTGGTGCTTCTGTCCGGCCGGGTGAACGAGCCGGAAGACCGCACCTTCGCGGAAGGCATAGCCTGGAGCTCTTCGCGCACGGTGGACGTGGCCAACGAAGTGCGGATTGAGCCGCCCGGCGGATTCATGTCGAACGTCTCGGACGAGATCATCACCGGCCGGGTGCGCGCGCGCCTGATCGGCTCCAGCAAGGTCAAGAGCGTCAACTTCAATATCGAGACCTATGGCGGCGTCGTCTACCTGATGGGCATCGCCCGGGACACCGAAGAACTGCGAGCGGCGGCCGAAGAGGCCAGCGTTGTCGGCGGCGTCGCTCAGGTCGTCTCGTATGTCCGCATCCGCGATGCGTCCGGACGGCCGGCTGCGCCGATCACGACTGAAGCGCCCCCGCCCCCCACTTATCAACCGGCCCCCGACGCGTCATATACGACCGAGCCGTTGAGCGAACTGCACGGCGCCAATTACGAACCAGGAAGCCGCTGAGACCGCGCGCCTTCCGTAACAACGGGGGCGATACACCGCGTGACATTGCGCATAGCCATTCAGATGGATCCGCTGGAGCGGGTCAATATCGACGGTGACACGAGCTTTGCGCTCGCCGAGACGGCGCAGGCGCGCGGGTATGGATTGTTCGTCTATGGCCCGGGCGACCTCGCCTGGACCGAAGGCCGCGTGACCGCCCGGGCCCGCCCGGCCCGCGTGCAGCGGGTGCGCGAAACACCAGGCCTGTTCGGCGAGCCGGTCACGCTCGATCTCAAGAACGACGTGGACGTCATCCTGATGCGCCAGGATCCGCCCTTCGACATGGGCTACATCACCGCCTGTCACCTGCTGGAGGAAGTTTCCGCCGAAACGCTGGTGCTGAACGATCCGGCCGGCGTGCGCTCCAGTCCGGAGAAGATCTTTCCGCTGATGTTTCCGGACATCATGCCGCCGACGCTGGTGACGCGCGACCGGGCAGTGATCGATGCCTTCCGGGCGAAGCATCACGACATCATCGTCAAGCCGCTCTACGGGCATGGCGGCGCAGGCGTCTTCCGGCTGACCGAAGCCGATTCCAATCTCGACTCATTGCTGGAACTATTCCTCGGCCGGTCGGGTGAACCGGTGATGGTGCAAGCCTTCCTGCCGGCGGTGTCCGAAGGCGACAAGCGGGTGATCCTGATCGACGGTGAGCCGGTGGGCGCGATCAACCGCCGGCCCAAGGCCGGACAGGTACGCTCCAACCTCGTGGTCGGCGGCACGGCCGAAGCGACCGAGCTGTCCTCTGCCGACAAGCTTATCTGCGCGCGCATCGGCCCGGAACTGAAACGCCGGGGCCTGGTGCTGACCGGGATCGATGTGATCGGCGGGCGGCTGACCGAGGTGAACGTTACCTCGCCCACCGGACTTCAGGCGCTGAAGCGGCTGTCGGGCATTGATGCAACTGCCAAATTCTGGGACGTTGTGGAAACGAAGCTTGCGGCAAGGTCGCTGGAGCGTCATGCTTGAGGAATGTGGATGAAACCGATCACTGCCCTTCTCCTGTTGTCGCTCGTCGGCGCCGGCTGCTCCCTCACAACGCCGGCCGCAACCGCTGAAGCGGCGCCGGCTGAAGCCGCGCCTGCTGCAGAGGTCACCCAGACCGCCGAAGTGCAGGGCACGCTGAACCTCAACATCGGCCGGACGAATGACGCGCCCGGCGGGCTGAGGATCGGGGCCAGCCAATCCAGTAGCGCGGGCGGCCTGATCATCGGGCCCGGCGGCGCGGGCGGCGATTTCGAGGATGTTGAAGGCCTCGGCATCGATCTCGAAGGCGCCCCGGATGCCCTGCTCCAGCCGGAACCGGCCTCTGACGAAGACGACATCGTTCGCCTTCCGCCGGCAAACTGACCGGTCAGCCTGCGAGGCTTTCCGTTTCCATCCAGTCTGAGCAGACCTTGACGGCCTCCGGCAGCAAGTCGGGCCGCTCGATGTAATAATGATCCGCCCCCTGAATGTCGCGGTAGGCCTTGCGGGCATGGCCGACGGCGTCGAACAGGCGCCGCGCATGGCTCGGGGTGCAGGCCAGGTCGGCGGTATTGTTGATCACGAGGACGGGGCAGGAAATGCGCGCAGCATTGCCGAGCCCGTCTGCGTTGGTCGTGTCATATCCCCATTGCGAGAGCCAGGAGCGCAGCGTGGTAAAGCGGGCAAGGCCCACGGGTCCGTCATTCGCGATGCGAGGCTCGCCCAGATAGCAGGTATAGGGCCTGCGGTCTGAGGGCTCCTGCGTGGGGTCTGTCCAGCAGACGCTCGCCATTGTTCCGTGTACGGTAAAGGCGCGCTCCGCGTTGTCTTCCCCGCGCCGGCGAAGGTCTGCCAGGGTCTCTTGCACCCAGGCGGTGATGCGGCGGTTGCGGGCAACCTGCGCCGCGCGGAAGCTGGCAACGAACGCCGTCGTATAGGGAGGCTGCGCCGGACAGGCGGGATCGTAGATGTTCAGAGCCGGATCGCGCTCGAAGGGACGCGCTTCGTCGGCGACTGACGGGTCCATCCATTCGGTCAGCGTGATCGCGCGGCTTACATGTGCAGCGAGCAGCATGATGCCGTCGGCGGGGGGCAGGGTCTTTTTCATCAGGTCATAGGCATCGCCCGCGGGTGTTTGCGTGATCGTGGGCCGTTCGGCCTGGTCCTGATAGAAAAGCGACAGCGAACCGCCGCCGGACCAGCCACCGAGGATGACGCGCTTGTAGCCAAGTCGTGTGCGGGCGTGCTCGATACAGGCGCCGAAATCGGCGGCGCATTTTTCCATGATCAGGGCGGTGTCGTTCCCGCGGTAACGGGTGTTGGCGTAGATGACGTGCTGCCCGGCGCGGGCGAGTGCAGAGACAAGCGGCAGGAAGGCGCCGCCGCCAATCGGGTGGGAGAAGATGACGACGCTCTCTGCCGATGTGCCGGCCGGATAGATGCGCATGCATTCGACGGCGAT
>LNFM01003406.1_pt1 | contig 31320 bp, 32 predicted proteins | sample 596031 | NCBI WGS metagenome assembly LNFM01 (sample SAMN04254537, study PRJNA301005) | activated carbon metagenome | isolation source: dual media filters at the Ann Arbor, Michigan drinking water treatment plant | place: USA: Ann Arbor | reverse complement strand
GCCACGATGTTGGTGATCTTGATCATCGGGTTGACGGCCGGGCCGGCGGTGTCCTTGTAGGGATCGCCGACCGTGTCGCCGGTCACCGCGGCCTTGTGGGCCTCCGAGCCCTTGCCGCCGTGGTGGCCGTCCTCGATGTACTTCTTCGCGTTGTCCCACGCACCGCCGCCGGCGGTCATGGAAATGGCGACGAACACGCCGGTGACGATCACGCCGAGCAGCATGGCGCCCAGCGCCGCGAAGGCGTTGGCCTGGCCGGCGATGGCCTCGAACAGGAAGTACACCACGATCGGCGACAGCACCGGCAGCAGCGACGGAACGATCATCTCGCGGATCGCCGCCTTGGTCAGCAGGTCGACCGAGCGGGCGTAGTTGGGCTTGGAGGTGCCCGCCATGATGCCGGGATTATCGCGGAACTGGGCGCGGACTTCCTCGACGATGGCGCCGGCCGCGCGGCCGACCGCCATCATGCCCATGGCCCCGAACAGGTAGGGCAGCAGGCCGCCAATCAGCAGGCCGACCACCACATAGGGATTGGACAGGCTGAAATCGACCGTGACGTCGGTGAAGAAGTGGGCCAGATCCTCGGTATAGGCGCCGAACAGCACCAGAGCGCCCAGGCCGGCCGAACCGATGGCATAGCCCTTGGTGACCGCCTTGGTGGTGTTGCCGACCGCGTCGAGCGCGTCGGTGACCTTGCGGACTTCCGGATCCAGCTCGGCCATCTCGGCGATGCCGCCGGCATTGTCGGTCACGGGGCCGTAGGCATCGAGCGCGACGACCATGCCCGCCAGCGCCAGCATGGTGCTGACCGCAATCGCGATGCCGAACAGGCCGGCCAGCATATAGGTGACGACGATGCCCGCGCAGATGACGAGCGCCATCGGCGCCGTCGCTTCCATGGAGACCGCAAGGCCCTGGATGACGTTGGTGCCGTGACCGGTCGTCGACGCCTGGGCAATGCTCTTGACCGGGCGGAAATTGGTGCCGGTGTAGTATTCGGTGATCCAGATCAGCAAGCCGGTGATCACGAGGCCGGTCACACCGCAAAAGAACAGCGATTGCGAGGTGAACTCGGTATCGGCGACCGAATAGACCGTCTCCATGCCGCCGAGGATGTAGTGGGTCAGCGGATAGAGCGCGACCAGCGACAGGACCGCGGTCATGATGAAGCCCTTGTAGAGGGCGCCCATGATGTGGTTGGACTTGCCGAGGCGCACGAAAAAGGTGCCGATGATCGACGTGATGATGCAGACGCCGCCGATCGCCAGCGGATAAAGCATCAGGCTGCTCTGCTGCTCGCCGACGAAGAAGATGCTGGCGAGCACCATGGTGGCGACCACGGTCACCGCGTAGGTCTCGAACAGGTCGGCGGCCATGCCGGCGCAGTCGCCGACATTGTCGCCCACGTTGTCGGCGATCACCGCGGGGTTGCGCGGATCGTCCTCCGGAATGCCGGCTTCGACCTTGCCGACCAGATCAGCGCCCACGTCGGCGCCCTTGGTGAAGATGCCACCGCCGAGACGGGCGAAGATGGAAATCAACGACGCGCCGAAACCGAGGGCGACAAGGCCGTCGATCAGGCTGCGGTCGCCTTCGGGAAACTCGAGGCTGAGCAGGAACCCGTAGTAGCCCGCGACGCCGAGCAGCGCCAGGCCGGCGACCAGCATGCCGGTAACGGCACCGGCGCGGAAGGCAAGGCTGAGGCCTGCGGCCAGACCGGTGCGCGAGGCCTCGGCGGTGCGCACATTGGCGCGAACCGACACGATCATGCCGATATAGCCTGCGGCGCCCGACAGCACGGCGCCGATCACGAAGCCGAGCGCGGCGTACTCGCTGAGCACGAAGTACAGCACGATGGCGATGACGATGCCGACGGCGCCGATCGTGGTGTATTGACGGTTCAGATAGGCCTTCGCCCCTTCCTGGATCGCCGCGGCTATTTCCTGCATGCGCGCATTGCCGGCGCTGGCGGCAAGAATGGCCCGGCCCGTTACCAGGCCATAGACCACGGCCAACAGGCCGCAGCCGATGACCAGCCAAAGTTCAAGTGACATCAGAGACTTCCCTCATTTGTTTGTTAGGTTCTCTTTCCCGAGGCGACTCTCTCGAGAACCTGTGGAATCGCCCCATTTTTTAGGGCTTCGGTGCGGGCGGAACTCTGCCGTATTCGCCCCCCAAACGCAAGCGTCGCGCCCGTGCCACAAAGCGCCGAAGCGACGGCCTGTCGGCGTCATCCGTTCGGTTCAGCTTCGCGATCGGTCAAGGGAGTTGGGCGGGCTTACGTTGCCTGGCCCGAAAAAGCGAACGCCGGGTTTCGAGCGGGGAAAATGCCCGCTTCGAAACCCGGCGCTTATGCCGGCCCAAGTATACCCGGCAAAACTCCTGGCGCTTCCGCCTCGTGGTGAGGCGGTGCAGCCTGTGTTAATTCGCGCTGCCGCGAATCCACTTCGAGATATCGTTGATGGCGTCGTCGAGGATCTGGGCGACCTCGCTCAGTTCGGCCCACCGGGCCTCACGGGCGAGATACTGCAGACCGGGGAGAAGCGACTGGGCGTTCTCCTGCGCGGTCTCGGCCACCAAACCACTGATGCGCGTTTCCGGGGTCATGTTAAGCCACCTTTTCCTGTGTTTCGACGGCCGCGAGGTCGTCGGCGGTCTGTAGAACGGAGTACGTGATGCCGAGCTTGCCGCGGACGCGTGCAAGGATTTCCGGCGATACTTTCGGCGCCACGGCGCGGACGGCTTCGCCGCCGATCATCCGGGTTTCACCCAGGACCGTCACCGGCCAGCCGGTGCGTTCCATGAGGATCGTCTGCAGCGCGACGGGCATCAGGATGTAAAACTCATCGATGCCTTCGCGGATGCCCAACTCGAGATAGGCGCACATCATCTCACCGACCGCGCGCGCCTTCTCGGCGTCGCCCAGGTCAGGATCGACCGCGAGACGGGTACCCTCCCACACGCGGTCGGACTTCACGATCGGCGCGAAGGTGACCATGTCGGGGAACACTTCCTCGAGCATGTAGGGCATGCTGGTGGGACTGACGCGGGTGACGGCGCGAACGACGTTCTGCTTGTCCCGATAGGTCAGGTACGTGGCAGCCGGCGTATCGAACTGGTCGAATTCCATGCCCCGATAGCTCGGGACGTCGTAGCCTTGCTGCTGAATGAATACCTTATAACGAAGACGATGCTGCGACGCGATCGCATCGCCGAAGAGATGGGCTGTTTCGCAGGTTATGCAATCGATCATGGCTCTATCATCAGGTTATGGGTTGAAGCCTGATGACGTTACCCCGCCGGCGCACGCGCCACACCTACGGTACTCCGTAGGGTATTGCGAAAATCTACTTACGCCTTGAAATCAAATGGGGTTTCGACCCAGGCATAACGCGTTCGAACCGTTGGAGGCCGTTTGGACGGTCCGTTACCCGGGATAGATAAAACTTGAATTAGAATAAACTGGGGCCGAGCCGCAGCAGCTTTGTGACGACCGCCCGCGCGCGGCGGTCCCGCCGCCCGGGCAGTCTCGTCCCGCGTTTCTCTCGCCGCCAGACATGAAAATGCGAAGGCCGCGACGGGGATCGTCGCGGCCTTCGGCGTAAAACCAGTGGTGTCAGCGTTACGGGAGGATCAAACCGAAATGCAGCGCCTTGACCACGGCGGTGATGCGGCTGTCGACATCCAGCTTCTTGAGGATGTTGCGGACATGGAACTCGACGCCGTGCTCGGAGATGCCGATGATTTCGCCGATCGTCCAGTTGCTCTTGCCCTGGGCGCACCAGTGGAGAACCTCACGCTCGCGCGCGGTCAGCGAGACGGCGATCTGATCGCGGCTGCCCGGCTCTTCGAACGACCAGTAATTCAGGTGGAACTGGTGCACCAGGGCGTTCAGCACGCCCAGGTGACGCGGCGCATCCGTCTGGCCGGCGGAGCTGGCCAGGCCGACGCCCGAGCTTTCGCCGCGGGGGCCGTGAAGCGGAATGCCGACACCATCGTTCAAGCCGGCGTCAACGGCGCCTTCCATCAGGAAGCGCTGCTGCTTGGTCAGGTGCATGTGCTTGGGCAGCGCGTCCCAGCAGAACGGTCGCGGCGCGACGATACCGTAGCGCACGACCGGGTCGAACTTGTCCCAGCGCTTGGACGCATACTGGCCGAGCCAGTCATTGGGATAGTTGGTCAGCACGACGGAGGAGCCTTCTTCTTCGCCTTCGCCGACGGCGCGGGTGCTGTGATACATCACCCGGTCGAAACCATACTGGCCGACCACCTGCCGGAAGAGGACAAGAGCCTCGTCCCGAGACTGGGCGGCGTTTGAACGTTCAATGTACTCCAGGATCTCCATGGGCTTATCCGATCTCAGGAGAAATCAAGTGCAGGCGAAGCGAGATGACCACTGCGTGGACTTCGTTCTGCGCGCGGAGGCTTTTGGTGGCGGTGCGCATGTGACGGCGGAAATCGTCGGGCATCATGCCATACATCTTCAGGCGCGCCGGTGTCACGGCGCCTTCCGCCTGCAGTCTCAGGCAGCACTTCTCTTCTTCCGACAGCTGCGGCACCGGCGGGATGAAGCCGTGGGCCTTGAGCGCCTGCGAGGTCAGATCGTAGAATTCGCGGCCCCGGTCGAGCAGGTCGCCGGTGGCGACCTCGCCGAGCGCGTGAGGCATCAGGGTCAGCAGCGCCTTTTCGTCGTCGCCGCCGCGATAGGGCAGGACGAGCACCGGAGACTGGCTGCCGGCCGGGTCCGACCACCAGAAAGCGCCGCGGCCCATGGACTCGCCGATGGACAGGGGCGCCAGAACGGTGGCCATGCGGGCCAGGTAGCCCGGCTGATCGACGATGGACAGGCTCGTCAGCGTGATGTCGGGGCACTCACCGTCGTTCCAGACGGTGTAGAGGTGGAATCCGAAGTGCGCGAAGCCCCGCGTTCTCACGAACGCGCCGAACTTGCGCTTGATCCCTTCCAGTTCGCCCACTTGCTCGTACTCTGCCATTACTGATCTTTTGAGCCCAATCCCATGTCAGCGGGATACTAGGCAACATTCCGCGCCCGCACAACGATTCTCGCGAGGAATGAGGGGCAAAACACCGTGATTCTGACACTTTCCGGTCAAAATTCGGGACCCTGGACCCCAACGCCGCCGGAAAATGCCCTGAAATCAGCCCAGTGGCGCTCAAAAGCGTCAGGAACCGGTCAACCGCTTCGAATCGTTGGTAACAATTTGAAATAATTTCAACGATGCCGGAATCCGGGGGTTTCCGGGGTGATGTCAGCACCCGCCGCATCGAACACCCGGATCCTCTTACCGGCGACGATCCGGCCGATGCGGGTCGCCGCTACCCCGACGCCCGACAACCGCCGATCGAGCGCCCCGACCGCGTCCGGCGGGATGCTGAAGACCAGCTCGTAGTCGTCGCCCCCGGCCAGCGCGACCGCGATCAGGTCGGGACGGTGATCGATCGCTCGCCGCGCCTGCGGCGACAGCGGCACGAGCGCGGCCTCGATCACGGCCCCGACGCCCGACGCCGAACACAGATGGCCGAGGTCGGCGACGAGACCGTCCGAAACGTCCAGACCGGCGGAGGCGACGCCCACCAGGGCGGCGCCGGCGGCGAGGCGCGGCCGCGGCAGCCTGTAGCGGTCGGCCAGAAAGCCGTCGGGGTCGGCAACCGCGCCGCGCAGGGCCATCAGCCCCAACGCCGCGTCGCCGACGGTACCGGTAACGAACACCACGTCGCCGGGACTCGCGCCCGACCGGCGCAGCAGGCGCCCCTGCCGGACGAACCCGAGTGCGGTGAGCGACAAAGTCAGCGGGCCAGGCGTGGACGTCGTATCGCCGCCCAGCAGCGCGATGCCGAATTCACGCTGGTCGGCGGCGAGGCCGGCGGCGAAGGCGCGCAGCCAGCCGTCGCCGATCTCCGGCGGCAGGCTCAGCCCCAGCGCGTAACCGTGGGGAGCGGCGCCCATGGCGGCCAGATCGGACAGGTTGACCCTGAGCAGCTTGCGCGCCACCAGATCGGGCGGATCGTCCGGCAGGAAGTGCACGCCCGACACCATCATGTCCTTGGTCATGACGATGTCGTTTCCGGCTGGTGGCGTGATGATGGCGGCGTCGTCGGTCAGTCCGAAGCCGCCGGGCGCGGCCAGCGGCGCGAACAGTTCGGCGATGAGCTCGAATTCACCCAGACGCGGCGTGTCGCCCGGCATGGCGGCCGCTCAGCGGGCCGGCCCGGGGCGGACCTGCCGGGAGACGTTGTCGAGGACGCCGTTGACGAAGCCGGGCTCCTTGCCGGCGAAGAAGGCGTGGGCCACGTCCATGTACTCGTTGATCACCACCGCCGTGGGCACGTCGGGCCGGGCGATCATCTCGTAGGCGCCGGCACGCAGCACGGCCAGCACGAGCCTTTCCAGCCGGTCCATGGTGCGGGTGCCGGTCAACGCCGCTTCGATGTGGCTGTCGATCACGGCGCGGCGCTCCCAGGCGCCGCTCACGATATCGGCGAACAGCGCCTCGTCGGCCGGTGCATAGATGTCGCCGTCGATCTCCTTGCCGAACCGCCAGGCGCGGAACTCGGATATCACCAGCGCCGGCACCGGTTCGTCGGTGGAGGCGAGCTGATAGAGCGCCTGGACGGCCGCGAGCCTGGAGGCGCTGCGCGAGGCGCCCTTGTCCTTCGGAAGGGTACTTTCGGCCGTCATGGCGGCCCGAGTTCCCGCTTGATCGCGATCATCCGCAGCGCCGCATGGGCGACTTCCGCGCCCTTGTTCTTGCGGTCGACCGACGCGCGGGCCCAGGCCTGCTCGCCGTTTTCGCAGGTCAGCACGCCAAAGCCGATGGCGAGCCGGTCGCGGAACGCGAGCTCCTGCAGGCCCCGTGCGCTCTCACCGCAGACATAGTCGTAATGGGTCGTCTCGCCGCGGATGACGCAGCCCAGCGCCACGTAGCCGTCATAGGATCGGGTTCCCGAGGCTTCGGCCATGGCGATGGCGGCCGGGATCTCGAACGCGCCCGGCACGTCGATGATGTCGTAGGTTGCGCCCGCCGCGTCCAGGGCAAGCGTGGCGCCGCGGGTCAGCTCGGCGATGATGTCCTGGTAGAACGGCGCGCGGACGATCAGCAGATGGAGGCTAGTGGACATCGGCGCTCTCGACCTCGAGCGGTATCTGGTCGACCACCGTCAGGCCGTAGCCCTCGAGTCCGACAATGGTGTGGTGAGTATTGGACAGCAGCACCATGTCCTTGACGCCGACGTCCAGCAGGATCTGCGCGCCGATGCCATAGTCGAGCAGGCGCGGCGACGGCGTGCCGCCCGGCCGCATGGAGCGGGCGGCGACGGCGCGCGACAGCACGGTGGGCTGGATGCGGGTGAGGATGACGACGACGCCGCGGCCGATCTTGCCGATCTTCTTCATGGCGTTGTGGAGCTGTCCCGGGCGGGCGGTGACGTCGCCGACGATATCGGCGAAGGTGTCGAGCAGATGCATGCGTACTGCCACAGGCTCGTCGCCGCGGATGTCGCCCTTGATCAGCACCACGTGCTCGGCGTATTCGGCGGTGTTGGCATAGACCTTCATCTGCCACTCGCCGCCATAGACGCTGTCGATCGTGGTTTCGGATATGCATTCCACGAGGCTGTCGTGCTTGCGGCGATAGGCGATCAGGTCGGCGATGGTGCCGACCTTCAGATTGTGGCGCTGGGCGAAGGCGATCAGGTCGGGCAGCCGCGCCATGGTGCCGTCGTCGTTCATCACCTCGCAGATCACGCCGGCCGGGATCAGGCCGGCGAGCCGCGACACGTCGACGGCCGCTTCCGTGTGACCGGCGCGCACCAGCACGCCGCCGTCACGGGCCATCAGCGGAAAGATGTGGCCGGGCACGGCGATGTCGCTGGCGCCCTTTGTCGGGTCGATGGCCACCGAGATGGTCCGCGCCCGGTCGCGCGCCGATATGCCGGTGGTGACGCCCTGGCGCGCCTCGATGGAGACGGTGAAGGCGGTCTGGTGCCGCGACAGGTTCTCTGTCGCCATCATCGGCAGGCCCAGCGCTTCGATGCGCTCGCGCCCCAGCGCCAGGCAGATCAGGCCGCGGCCGTGGGTCGCCATGAAGTTCACCGCGTCAGGCGTCGCCATCTGCGCGGGGATGACGAGGTCACCCTCGTTCTCGCGGTCCTCGTCGTCGACGAGGATGAACATGCGCCCGTTGCGTGCGTCGTCGATGACTTCCTCGATGCTCGACAGACCAGGGTGACGGTCCATGGCTTACTCCCGTTCGTTCAGCCGCGCTACATAGCGCGCGAGCACGTCGACTTCCAGATTGATGCGGTCGCCAGCCGCCATTTGCCCGAACGTGGTCATCTGCTGCGTGTGCGGAATGATATTGACCCCGAAGCTGGTGTCGTCGACCTCGTTGACGGTGAGCGACACGCCGTTGACCGTGATGGAGCCCTTCTGTGCCACGAACGAGCTGAGCTCCGGCGGCACCTCGAAGCGGAACCGCAGGGAGTCGCCCTCCGGCACCACGCTCGCCACGCGGCCAACCCCGTCGACGTGCCCGAGGACGATGTGCCCGCCCAGCTCGTCGCCCAGCCGCAGCGAGCGCTCGAGGTTGATCGGCGTGCCTTCGCTCCACGCGCCCAGATTGGTCTTGGCAAGCGTCTCGGCCGAGACATCGACGGCGAACCAGCCGTCACCCTTGTCGACCACGGTCAGGCAGGCGCCCGAGCAGGCGATGGAGGCGCCGATCTCGATGGTCGCGGTGTCGTAGGCTGTCTCGATCTCGAACCGCGTGTCGCCACGCGGCTTGATGCTTCGGACCCGCCCGATATCGGTGATGATGCCGGTAAACATGGCGCCATTAATAGGTGCTGCGGCGGTAGGTTTCCAGCACATCTTGGCCCAGCCCCACCTGCCCGTCGGGCACGAAGCGCGGCATGGCGGCGACCGCGACGACACCGAGGGACTGGACGGCCGTCATCCCGTCGCCGCCGATCACCGTCGGCGCGCGGAACCAGGCGATGCGATCGACCAGGTCGGCGCGCAGCAGGCTGCCCGCCACCGCCCTGCCCGACTCCGCCAGCACGCGGGTAATGCCGCGCGCCGCCAGCGCTCGCAGGACGGCGCGCATATCGAGACCGCCATCGGCCGTCGGCACGGTCAATAGCTCGGCGCCCGCGGCAGTGTAGCCCTCTCCGTGCGACTTGGCGGCTTGCGCAGCAGTCACCAGCCAGAGCGGGACGTCGCGGGCGGTACGCACGAGCCTGCTGTCCAGGGGCGTCCGGAGCGAACTGTCGGCGACGACGCGGATCGGGTTCATCCGGCCCAGGCCCTCGATCCGGCAATCCAGCATCGGGTCGTCGGCCAGCACGGTGCCGATGCCGGTCAACACGGCGTCGTGCCGGGCGCGCAGCAGGTGACCGGCCCGGCGCGCCTCCTCGCCGGTGATCCAGCGGCTGTCGCCGCCGATGGCGCCGATCATGCCGTCGAGCGACGTGGCGAGCTTCAGGGTCACCATGGGACGGCCATCGGCGATCCGCCGGAAGAAGCCTTCATTGACGGTTGTTGCCTCGGCCTCGCGGACCTTTTCGGTCACCTCGATGCCGGCGGCCCGTAGCCGCGCGATGCCTTGCCCGGAGACGCGCGGATCAGGGTCCGTTACCGCGACGACAACGCGCGTCACGCCGGCGGTGATCAGCGCATCGGCGCAGGGCGGCGTCTTGCCATGATGCGAGCAGGGCTCCAGGCTGACATAGGCGGTCGCGCCCCGTGCCAGATCGCCCGCCTCGCCCAGCGCTCCGGTCTCCGCGTGGGGCCGGCCGCCGGGCTGGGTGAACCCGCGCCCCACGACGCGGCCATCCCTGACAATGACGCAGCCGACGGCGGGATTGGGCGCCACGCTGCCAAGGCCGCGCGATGCGAGGCCGATGGCCGCGCGCATATGCCAGCGGTCGACGTCAGTCGTCGGCGTCGCCATCCAGGGCCCCGATGAACTCCCCGAAATCCTTGGCTTCGCGGAAGTTCTTGTAAACCGAGGCGAACCGTACATAGGCGACCGGATCGAGGCCCGCGAGGCCTTCCATCACCAGTTCGCCGACCAGGTCGGAGGCCACGTCGCTCTCGCCCATGCTTTCGAGACGCCGGACGATGCCGTTGATCAGCCGCTCGACCCGCTCCGGCTCCACCGGCCGCTTGCGCAGGGCGATGTTGATGGAGCGCGCCAGCTTGTCGCGGTCGAAGGGGACGCGGCGGCCGGTCTTCTTGATGACCGTCAGCTCGCGAAGCTGCACCCGTTCGAACGTGGTGAAGCGGGCGCCGCAGGCCGGGCAATGCCGGCGCCTGCGGATGGCCGATCCGTCCTCGCTCGGCCGCGAGTCCTTTACCTGGGTCTCTTCATTTCCGCAGAACGGACAGCGCATAGGTCCCCCCTAAAAGAGCCGTTCAGGAATTATAGATCGGATAGGCCTTGCACAGGTCGGCCACCTGCGCCCGCGCCGCCACTTCGGCCGCGCTGTTGTCGTCGGGATTGGCGGCCAGGCCTTCGAGCACGTCGCCGATCAGGTCGCCGATCTTCTGGAACTCGCGGATGCCGAAGCCGCGGGTGGTGCCGGCCGGCGTCCCCAGCCGGATGCCCGACGTAACGGTCGGTTTTTCCGGGTCGAACGGGATACCGTTCTTGTTGCAGGTGATGTTGGCGCGCTCGAGCGCGTGTTCGGCGGTGTTGCCCTTGACGCCCTTGGGCCGCAGATCGACCAGCATCAGATGCGTGTCGGTGCCGCCCGAGACGATGTCGAAGCCGCGCGACTGCAGCCTGTCTGCGAGAGCCTTGGCGTTGGCCACGACCTGCTGGGCATAGAGCTTGAACTCGGGGCGCAGGTTCTCGCCGAACGCGACGGCCTTGGCGGCGATCACATGCATCAGCGGGCCGCCCTGCAGGCCGGGGAACACGGCCGAATTGATCTTCTTGCCGAGATCCGCGTCCATGGACAGAATCATGCCGCCGCGCGGGCCGCGCAGGGTCTTGTGCGTCGTCGTGGTGACGATGTGCGCGTGCGGCAGCGGGCTCGGATGCACGCCGCCGGCGACCAGGCCGGCGAAGTGGGCCATGTCGACCATGAAATAGGCGCCGACGCTGTCGGCGATCTCGCGGAACCGCGCGAAGTCGATGACCCGCGGATAGGCCGAGCCGCCGGCGATGATCAGCTTGGGATTGTTCGCCCTGGCCAGCGCCTCGACCTCGTCCATGTCGATCAGGTGGTCCTGTTGGCGCACGCCGTACTGCACGGCGTTGAACCACTTGCCCGACTGGGCGGGCGGCGCGCCGTGAGTGAGGTGGCCGCCGGCCGCGAGCGACATGCCCATGATGGTGTCGCCCGGCTTCACCAGCGCCATCATCACCGCGCCGTTCGCCTGCGCGCCCGAATGGGGCTGCACGTTGACGAAGTTGCAGTTGAACAGGCGTTTGGCGCGCTCGATGGCCAGCTCTTCGGCGACGTCCACATATTCGCAGCCGCCGTAGTAGCGCTTGCCCGGATAGCCTTCGGCGTATTTGTTGGTCAGCACCGAACCCTGCGCCTCGAGCACCGCCTTCGAGACGATGTTCTCGCTGGCGATCAGCTCGATCTGGTCCTGCTCGCGCTTCAGTTCGCCGGTGATCGACTTCAACAGCTCGGGATCGGATTCGGCGAGGCCCGCGGAAAAGAAGCCCGAGGGCGCAGCCGTCTTTGAAAGTGCGTTTGTCGACATGGGAACGTCCCTGTTCTAGTGCGTCGAGAGCTTGGCGACCCGGCCTGTATGGCGGCCACCGGCGAAATCCGTATTCAGAAAGGCGTGCAGTGCGTCGCGCGCGCTTTCCACGCCGATGATGCGCGCACCCAGCGCCAGCACGTTGGCATCGTTGTGCTCACGCGCCAGCCTGGCCTCGAGCCCCGAGTGGCACAGCGCCGCGCGCACCCCGGGATTTCGGTTGGCGGCGATGGAGATACCGATGCCGGTGCCGCAGACCACCACGCCCAGATCGGCGCGGCCCGACGCGACAGCCTCGGCGACCGCCTTGCCGAAGTCGGGATAGTCGGCGGATTCATGGCTGTTCGTTCCAAGATCGAGCACCTCGTACCCGCCTTCAGCCAGGTCCGCCTTCAACACATCCTTCAATGGGAAGCCGGCATGGTCGGCGCCCAACGCGACCAGCCGCTTCGACGAAACACGCGTCATACCCGCCGCCATTCTGCAAACCCGGGCCGTCGCCAGACGATAGCCGTCCCGGAACGCGAGTTCCTACCATATATCGAAACGCCACGCCAAGCACGCGCAAGGTCGTGTGAGCGGAAAGCAACGATGCGGAATCGCTGGAGCGCGGATCAACCGGGCAGATAACGGTAATGTCCGGTAATCTCATAATCGAACAGCATGTCCTCGAGCGTCGGCCCAGCGCCGATGTTGTGGACGATCAGCGGCCTGGTGCCGTCGGCGGAGCGGCGGTCGGTGACGATGCCGATATGCGGCAGGTTGCCGGGCAGGTTCCAGGTCACCAGGTCACCCGGCGCGTAGTCGCCGCCGTGCGCCGTTACCGGCAGCGATTTGCCATGCCGGGTGAAGAACACCCGCAGGTTGGGCACCCGACGATGGTCGATGTTGCGGTCCGGGCGCGCGAGGCCCCACAGCTTCGGATAGGCCCGGAAGGCGGCGCGCATGTCCTCGTGCACCAGACGCTGCAGGTCCATGCCGAGCGCCCGATAGGCGCGGATCACCTCGTCGGTGCACACGCCCGTCGATGCCGGCACGTCGCCCATGGGATAGGCGATGGTTCTGTACGCAGGATCGTAGGCCACCTTGTGCCGGGTGCGCTCGAGCGCGGCGGCGACGAGCTGGTCGGCCGTCGCGGCCAGAGCAGGAACGGTCCAGAGGACGACGGCGGCGAGCGCCGCGGCAATGACGACGATTGGCCTCATGGACAGGATGTTTGAACGACGCGGGGCGCTGTCCAGCGGTCGCCGCAAATCGTGATCAGGCGGCGCGGCTGATCTTGCGGCGTTCCCAGACGATGTTCAGCGCCGTCACCAGGTCGTCCATCATCTCGTCGGTATGGAACGGGCTGGGCGTGAAGCGCAGGCGCTCGGTGCCGCGCGGCACGGTCGGGTAGTTGATCGGCTGCACGTAGATACCGAACTCGGCCATCAGCTCGTCGGAGACCTGCTTGCACAGCGCCGCCTCGCCCACCCACAACGGGACGATATGGCTGGCCGAGTCCATCACCGGCAGGCCGGCGTCGCGGAACAACTGCTTCAGCCGCGCGGCACGTTCCTGATGGTGGATGCGCAGGTCGTTGGCCTGCTTGAGGTGGCGGATGCTGGCCCAGGCGCCCGCCGCCAGCACCGGCGCCAGCGAGGTGGTAAAGATGAAGCCCGAAGCGTAGGAGCGCACCACGTCGACCATGGTGGCCGAACCGGCGATGTAGCCGCCCATGACGCCGAACGCCTTGGCGAGGGTGCCCTCGATGATGGTCAGGCGGTGCATGGCGCCGTCGCGCTCGGCGACGCCGCCGCCGCGCTCACCATAGAGCCCGACCGCGTGGACCTCGTCCAGATAGGTGATGGCGTTGTACCTGTCGGCGAGGTCGCAGATCGCGTGGATCGGCGAGATGTCGCCGTCCATGGAATAGACAGATTCGAAGGCGATGACCTTGGGCGCGTCCGGATCGGCCTGCTTCAGCAGCGTTTCCAGGTGGGCCACGTCGTTGTGGCGGAACACCCGCTTGGTCTGGCCGGACTGCCGCAAACCCTCGATCATGGAAGCGTGGTTCAGTTCGTCCGAGAACAGGATGCAGCCGGGCAGGATACGGCCGATAGTGCTGAGCGTCGCCTCGTTGGAGATGTAGCCGGAGGTGAACAGCAGCGCCGCTTCCTTGCCGTGCAGGTCGGCCAGCTCTTGCTCGAGCAGCACATGGTAGTGGTTGGTGCCGCTGATGTTGCGGGTGCCGCCGGCGCCAGCGCCGCATTCATGCAGCGCCCGTTCCATGGCCGCGATCACGTCGGGATGCTGGCCCATGCCGAGATAGTCGTTGGAGCACCAGACGGTGATGTCACGTTCGCCATCGGCGCCGTAGTGACGGGCACGCGGGAAGTTGCCGCGCTCGCGCGCGATGTCCATGAATACCCGGTAGCGGCCCTCGATTCTCAGAGAGTCGATGGCCTGCCGGAATCTGGCCTCATAGTCCATGTCGGCTCCTGAGCCTTCCTGCCGTGTCGAATGCTTAGCGTAAGCAGCCGTTTGCGCCAAGTCCCTGATGCGGATCAATCTAGGCTGAATCGACCGGGCGGGAAACCCGTTATCGGCCCAGCCGCGCATAACGGAGGGCCTCGGAAAGGCCGGCAAGCGATATCTTGTGGCTGTCCTTGCGCGCACTCCCGCCGGTCTTGAGTTCGACGAACACGTAAAGCGTCGCGGACTCCGGCGCCTGTAGCACCGCCTCCAGCGCACGGCGGCCCAGCGCAAGCCGCAGGGCGCCTTCGTCGAACTGCCGGTTGCGGCCTACGAACTGAAGCGCCTGGTCAGGCCGGGCGCCTTCGGTGCGCAGCGAGATGATCACCTGGGCGGAGTCGTCGGGCCCGGCGGGCGCGACCCGGATGCCAAGCCGGGGCCGGTTGCCGGGTGAATCGATGATGGTCTCGACGACGGCGTCGGTCTTGCCCGTCCGCCCGGTGTGGACCACGCGCCAGCCGTCGTCGATGCGGTCGTGACGCAGCGTCCAGGCGCACCAGGACTTGCCGGGCCCGAAGCACTGCGGCTCGTCGGCGCGGGCGGCAGGCGCGGCAAGCAGCAGGGCTAAGCAGGCGATAATCAGCGAACGCACGAACGGGCCTCGGATCACGTTTCAAGCAGGATATAGGACCGGGCGGCGCGGCGTCTAAATTTCGCCGTGCATCACCGCGGCCGGATCGATCTGTTCGAACGACGACACATGGGGCCAGTCCGCCAGGTCGAAGCCGTTGCCCGGCCTGTCCAGTCCGATCACCGCGAATCCGGCCGCGCTCGCCGCGGCCAGCTCTTCCGGATTGTCCGACAGGAACAGTGCTTCGCGTGGCGCGACGCCGATCCCGGCGGCGATGCGGGCATAGGACCCCGCCTCTTTCTTGCCGCCGATCGTGGTATCGAACCAGCCGGAGAATAGCGCCGTCAGGTCGCCGGCGTCCGAATGGCCGAACAGCAGCTTCTGCGCATCGACCGAACCCGAGGAGTAAACACAGAGCGTCAGCCCCTGCCCTTTCCAGCGCCGCAGGGCGGGCGCCACGTCGGGATAGAGATGGCCCTTAGAGCCGCCCGCCTCGTAACCCTGCTTCCAGACCATGCCCTGCAGCGTCTTCAACGGGGTGACCTTGCGGTCCTCGTCCATCCAGCACAGCAGGGCCGCGATGCAGCCTTCGAGCGCCAGCGACGGATCGCCCGCCTCGCGCCGGACGTCGTCGAGCAGGCCGGCCAGATCGTCCGCGTTCGCCCGCACATAGGCCGGGATATGTTCGCGCGCATAGGGAAACAGCACCTCGTAGACGAACGACACCGAGGTCGTCGTACCCTCGATGTCGGTGACGACGGCGCGGATCGCCATCAGGCGGTTTCGTATTTCGGGAACTCGGCGCTGTAGCTGGTGCCGGTAAAGCTGGCCACCCAGCCGTCCGGCGACATGAACAGGCGCAGCGCGGTGAAGCGCGGACTTGGACCCATGTCGAACCAGTGGGTCGTGCCCGCCGGCACGCTGATGAAGTCGGCGGCCTCGCACAGCACCATGTACACCTTGCCGCCAATGTGCAGGTAGAACATGCCCGAGCCCTCGGCGAAGAACCGCACCTCATCCTCGGCATGGGTGTGCTCGTCGAGGAACTTGCCGCGCATGGCGGCGCGGTTTTCGTTGTCGGGCAGCACGCGGACCACGTCCCACGACCTGTAGCCCTCTTCCGCCACCAGCCGGTCGATGTCTGGCTGGTAGGCGGCGAGCACCGCCGCGTCGTCGGCATCCTCCGGAATCTGGCGCAGCACGGTCCACTGCTCGAAGCGGATGCCGACCTCCTTCAGCCTGGCGGCGATGACGGCATGATCGTCGGAATGGAACAGCGGCGTCGCCGGATCGGCGTCGTCATAGATCGTCAGCGTGCCCATCGTGAACGCTCCAGCTCATAGGCCAACAATTCCTCGACAGCTTCCGTGGTGTAGCGGGCTTCGTCAACGGTCGTGCCGCCCACCGTCAGGCCGTGCCCCCGAACCAGGTAGACCGGCGGGGCCTCGGGATGGGACTCGAACCAGTCGTCCACCTTCCGCTGCAGCGCGGGCATGTCCTGGGTGTTGTCGCAAATCGGTAGCGCGACGACCGCCTCGTGGGTCGCGACGCCGGGAAACGCCTTGAGGAACTCGTAGCCAGTCATGCTCACCACCACCGCTTCCGCCAGCATCAGGCCATAGAGCACGCTGGCGCGCGGATGGCTGTGCAGGATGGCGCCCACTTCCGGGCGCACGCGGTACAGACCGGCGTGCAGCAGCGTCTCGGCCGACGGCTTCTTGCCGTCGAGGGAGGCGCCGTTCATGTCGACCCGCATGATGTCGCCGGCGACGAGGTCGCCCTTGTGACGGCCCGAGACGGTGATCGCCACGCTGCCGTCATCCAATCGGCACGACAGGTTGCCGCCCGTCGCCGCCACCCAGCCGCGCGCGTCCAGCCGCCTGCCCGCGTCCAGCAGCTGTTCGATGGCCTGTTGGTATGAGATCGCCAAGTGGCCCACCGGATCAATGAACAACAACAAATGATTATAAATGTTTATCATCCCGGCGAAAGCCGGGACCCAGAACGGGGAAAGGACACTGCCCTGTGATCACTGGGTCCCGGCTTTCGCCGGGATGACGGTGAAATTTATGGGATGGGGTGCGCTTGCGCGCACCACGCACCAATCCTACAGCCGACCGGCCAGCATCTTGATGATGCCGGAGAAATCCAGGTTGCCATAGCCGTCGGCCGAGAGCTTGCCGTAGAGCTCCTCCGACTGGTGGCCCAGCGGCGTGTTGGCGCCGACGCTGTCGGCGGCTTCCTTGGCGAGGCGCAGGTCCTTCAGCATCATGTCGACGGCGAAGCCCGGCTTGTAGTCGTTGTTGGCCGGCGAGGTCGGCACCGGGCCCGGTGCCGGGCAGTATGACGTCATCGACCAGCACTGGCCCGACGCGGTCGACGAGATGTCGAAGAAGGTCTTGGCGTCGAGGCCCAGCTTCTCGGCCAGGTTGAACGCCTCCGAGGTACCGATCATGCCGATGCCGAGCAGCATGTTGTTGCAGATCTTCGCGGCCTGGCCATTGCCCGGGCCACCCGCGTAGAAAATGTTCTTGCCCATGATGTCGAGGATCGGCTTGGCGCGGTTGAAGCCTTCCTGCGAGCCGCCGACCATGAAGGTGAGCGTGCCGGCCTGGGCGCCGCCGACACCGCCCGAAACCGGCGCATCGACCATCTCGAGGCCCTTCCTGTGGGCGACGGCGATCACGTCGCGCGCCGACTGCACGTCGATGGTCGAGCTGTCGATGATCAGCGTGCCCGGCGAGGCGCTGTCGATGACGCCGCCTGCTTCGGCGTAGACGCTGCGGACGTGCTTGCCGGCAGGCAGCATGCTGACCACCACATCCACGTCGCGGGCCGCGTCCTGGGCGGTCGCCACGGCGACGGCGCCGTTCGCCACCGCGCGGTCGACCGCTTCCTTCGACAGGTCGAACGCCTTCAGGCTGTGGCCGGCCTTCAACAGGTTGTTGGCCATGTGGCCGCCCATGTTGCCGAGGCCGATGAATCCGATCTTCGCCATGTCTCTCTCCCGTTTTGAGGGACGCCTCCCTCGTCTAGCCAGCGTGCGGACGCCGCTCTGCGGCAGCGGCCCGCCTCATGAACAGTCAGTCGACCCGCTCGCCCGGCGCGCCTTCGAAATGGAGGTCGCTCTTGCCGAGCGCCGCGAAATAGGCGTCGATGTCGGCGTCCGAAACGTGGTCCAGGCTAGCCGGCACCCATTTCGGCGCATTGTCCTTGTCGACGATCACGGCGCGCACGCCCTCGTAGAAGTCGTGCCCGTCCATGGTGCGGGTGACCATACGGTATTCCATCCGCATGCAGTCATCGAAATTCGACTGGGCGCCCCGGCGCATTTGCTGGAAGGTGAGCTTGAGGCTGGTGGGCGATTTCTTGCTCAGGGTGTCGAGAGTCTTGAGCGCCCAGTTGGAGCCGTTCAGCTTCAGCGTCTCGATGATGTGCTCCACCGACGTCTCGCGGAACACCACGTCGATCTGGCCTTCCAGCAGTTTCACCTCCGACGTGCCCGGATCCTCGTGGAAGCTCTTCAGGATGTCCTCGATGGCTGCTTTGTCTTTCAGGTCGCTGCTTTCCAGCGCCCGCTGCAACTCGGGCAGCCTTGCCGACGGCGTATAGGTCGTGGCGATGCCCAGGTGCAGCGCGTCGGCCGGCTTCAGCCGGTCGCCGGTCAGCGCCGAATACATGCCGGTCTCGCCGGGACAGCGCGGCATGAAATAGCTGCCGCCCACATCCGGGAACAGGCCGATGCCGGTCTCGGGCATGGCGTACATGGTGCGCTCGGTGGCGACACGGAAATCGCCGTGCACCGACAGGCCGCAGCCGCCACCCATGGTGATGCCGTCGATGAACGCGATATAAGGCTTGGGGTAATTCCTGATGTAGCGGTTCAGCCGGTACTCGTCCCAATAGAAGCCGAGCGCCTTCGGCCGATTCTCCAGGCCGTTGTTGCGCAGCCACAGGATGTCGCCGCCGGCGCAGAAAGCGCGGTCGCCGGCGCCGACGATCAGCACGGCCTTCACGTCCGGATCGCTTGCCCATTCGATCATCTTCGGGTGGATCGCCAGCACCATGGGCTGGTTCAGCGCGTTGAGCGCCTTGGGCCGGTTGAGGGTGATCAGGCCGATGCCGCCGCGCTTCTCGAACAGGACCTCTGGTTCGTCGGTCATGTCTTCCCCTTCGATGTCAGAAAATGGATCAGCCGTCCTTGAGGATCTGGCGGGAGATGATCACCCGCATGATCTCGTTGGTGCCCTCGAGGATCTGGTGCACCCGCAGATCGCGCAGGAAGCGCTCGATCGGGTACTCCTTGATGTAGCCGTAGCCGCCGTGAAGCTGCAGCGCGTCGTTGACGATGTCGAAGCACACGTCGGTGGCGAAGCGCTTGGCCATGGCCGCCTTGGTGGTGGCGCCCGGCAGCTTCTCGTTCACCGCGACGGCGGCCGAGCGGATCATCAGGCGCGCGGCCTCCAGGTCGGTCGCCATGTCGGCCAGCTTGAACTGGGTGGCCTGGAAATCGGCGATGGCCTGGCCGAACTGTCTGCGCTCCTTGGTGTAGGCGATGGCCCGCTCCAGGCAGGCGCGCGCGCCGCCGAGCGAGCAGGCGCCGATGTTGAGGCGCCCGCCGTCGAGGCCCATCATGGCGATCTTGAAGCCCTCGCCTTCCGCGCCGATGCGGTTGGCGACGGGGACGCGGCAATTGTCGAAAATCACCGCCGAGGTCGGCTGCGACTTCCAGCCCAGCTTCTTTTCCTGGGCGCCGAACGACAATCCAGGCGTGCCGTTCTCGACCACGACGCAGGAGATGCCTTTCGGGCCGTCCTCGCCGGTGCGGACCATGCAGACATAGATGTCGGACCTGCCGCCGCCCGAGATGAACGCCTTCGAGCCGTTCAGCACGTAGTGGTCGCCGTCGCGCACCGCCTTGGTGCGCAGGCTCGACGCGTCGGAACCGGCGCCCGGCTCGGTCAGCGCATAGGACGCGATCAGCTCCATGGTGGTCAGCCGCGGCAGCCACTTCTGGCGCTGCTCCTCGGTGCCCCAGTTGTCGATCATCCACGACGCCATGTTGTGGATCGAGATGAAAGCCGCCGTCGACGGGCAGGCAGCCGCCAGTTCCTCGAAGATGATGGTGGATTCCAGACGGCCCAGGCCGACGCCGCCCACGTCGTCGCGCACATAGATGCCGGCGAAGCCCAGTTCGGCCGCCTGGCGCAGTTCGGCGACGGGGAAGTGGGACTCCTCGTCCCAATGGGCCGCGTTCGGCTCGAGCACGTCCTTGGCGAAGGCGCGCGCCGTATCCTGGAACAGGCGCTGGTCTTCGTTCAGTTCAAAATCCATTCCATCCTCCGGCGGCCGCGGGACGCGCGGCCTTGCGCGGGCCCGCTGTCTTGCGGGGCAATTCATACATGGGCGGTCGGCGCGACAAAAGGCGGAAAAGCGGCCATCCGGCCAAATCGCGCCCGCCGAAACGCCAGCGCCCCGGCCCTCCTGCGAGAACCGGGGCGCCCGAAGATCGTCGCAGAGGCTTAGTGGGCGAACTTCTCGATGATGTCCTTGCCGAACAGCTCTTCGTCGGACGGGATCACCTTGGTCACCGCCAGCGGCTTGGAGACCCAGGTCTCGTTGATCAGGTCACGCCAGGAGATGTTGTTGTTCGTGCCGTTGCCGCCCCACGAGCCGCAGCCCAGCGAGAAGGTCTGGCGCATGCCGTTCCACAGATTGCCCGAGTTCGACGCGGCCTGCGGCTGGTTGACCATGACGCGCGAGGTCTTGGTCGCGTTGGCCAGCTTCAGGATGTTCTCGTCGCTGCTCGAGTAGATGCCGCAGGAGTGACCCTGGCCCTGATAGGACTGGATCTGGTTGGTCTTCAGGATGGCCTCGTCGATGTCCTTCACGCGGTACAGCGCCATGACCACCGACAGCTTCTCGCCCGAGAACGGGTGATCCGGGCCGTAGCCGGTTTCCGGCACGATGAAGAAGGTCTTGCCTTCCGGCAGGTCGATGCCGGCCATGGCCGCGATCTTGGCGGCAGGCTGGGCGACGATGGCGGTGTTCAGGTGGCCGTCGTGCCAGATGGTGTGCTGCAGCTTGTCCTTCTCGGCGGCATTGACGACGTAGCCGCCCTTGCCTTCGAGCTTGGCGACCATCTGGTCGTAGATCTTGTCGACCAGCACGACCGAGTTGTCCGACGAACACGAGGCCGCCAGGTCAAGGGTCTTGGAGATGCGGATCTTCTCGGCCGCGTCATCCAGGTCGGCGGTGTCGTCGACGGTGATGACCGCGTTGCCCACGCCCACGCCCAAGGCCGGCGTGCCCGACGAATAGGCCGCGGTGACCATGGCGCCGCCGCCGGTGGCCAGGATGCGGTCGCATTGCTTCATCAGCTCGTTGGTCTTTTCCAGCGTCGGCGTGTCGATGCCGATGACCAGATCGGCCGGCGCGCCCATGGCGACGATCGCCTCGCGCATCAGGTCGCAGATCATCTTGTTGGTCAGCTTGGCGCGCGGATGCGGCGCCACGATGATGGAGTTGCGGCCCTTCACGGCGTGGATCGCCTTGATCACCGGGGTCGCTTCCGGATTGGTCGACGGGGCCAGGGCGCCGATGACGCCGACCGGCTTGGCGATCTTGATGATGTTGCGCTCTTTGTCTTCTTCCAGGATGCCCACCGACTTGTCGTCGATGATGTCCATCAGGGTGGCGCGGGTCTTGCGGAAGATCTTGAGGTACTTGCCGTCGTAGTTGCCCAGCTGGGTCTCGTCCACGGTAAACTGCGCGATCTTCTCGGCGACGCCGGGTTTCGCGACGGCCCACACCATGGCGCGGATCAGCGCGTCGACCTGCGCCTGGGTGTAATTCTCGATCTGCGCCTGCGCCTTGCGCGAGCGCTCGACGAGGGCGGCGATTTCCTGGGCGGGCGACAGCTCCGTATCGGAAACCAACTGCGACATCTGTGTAGCCAACTGCGTTCTCCCGTTTGAGCGGCAGGTCCTCTCCGAAACCGGCCGCATGCTTCGTGGGTGCACGTCACCCGAAATTACGGCGCAGACTCTACACAAGACATATTTGCGGGGCCATGCGAAATTGCTCGCCGAACCCCTGCAAAAATCCACAGAAAACGGGTCCGCGCATGTTCAATTGGGATGATTTGCGTTACGTGCTCGAACTGTCCAGGCGCGGCCGTCTGGCCGCCGCGGCACGCGCCTTGCAAGTCGACCACACGACGGTGGCGCGGCGCGTGGCCGCACTCGAAAAAACCTTGAATACCCGACTCTTCGACCGGACGCCGCGCGGCTACGTGCCGACCAAGGCCGGCACCGCGCTGCTCGCCTATGCCGAGCGGATCGAGGCCCAGTCGATCAAACTGTACGAAGACGTGTCGGGCGAGGACGCAACGCTGACCGGCACGGTGCGCATGGCCGCGACCGAGGGACTGGCCATCGAATTCCTCGCCAAGCACATCGGAAAGCTGCGCGAACGCCATCCCGGCATCAGGGTCGAGCTGGTGGCGAGTACACCGCTGCTGGATCTGTCGCGCCGCGAGGCCGACCTCGCCATCACCCTGTCGCGTCCCCAGTCCGGCCGGCTGATCGCATGGAAGCTGGCGGACTATGCGCTCGGGCTCTACGCGACGCCCTCATACCTGCGCAAGAAGCGGCCGATCCGCTCGAAACGCGACCTCGATGACCACGATCTGATCTGGTACATCGACGATTTGGTCACCCTGCCCCAGCTCCGCTTTCTCGACGACGTCGTCAGGGAGCCGCATATCGTGTTCGAATCGACCAGCGTCGTCGCCCACTTCAACGCAGCGCTGTCGGGCCTGGGGCTGGCTTTCCTGCACTGCTTCGCCGCCGAGCCCGACCCCAACTTCGTCCGCGTGCTGCGGGGCGACGTGGAGATCAAGCGCGAGTTCTGGCTGGTGGTGCATGAAGACCTGCGCCATGTTGCGCGGGTGGAAGCGGTGTGCGATTTTCTCACCGACCTCCTGAAAAAGAACCAGGCCCTGCTCTTGGGCCGCACCTGACGGACACCGATGACCGGCCGACCCGCCTCCCCGAGCTTTCCGACGACCCGCATGCGCCGCAACCGGAGGACGGATTGGTCGCGCCGGCTGGTGGCCGAGACCGTGCTGACGGTCGACGACCTGATCTGGCCGCTGTTCGTGCAGGACGGCGAAGGGCTGCGCGATCCGGTCGCGTCCATGCCGGGCGTCAACCGGCTGAGCATCGACATGGCGGTGGACGCGGCAGCCAAGGCGGCGAACCTGGGCATCCCGGTGATCGCGCTGTTCCCGCAGACACCGATCGAACTGAAGACCGCCGACGCCCGCGAGGCGCTCAACCCCGACAACCTCATCTGCCGCGCGGTGCGCGCCATCAAGGCGCAGGTGCCCGACATCGGCATCCTCTGCGACGTGGCGCTCGATCCCTACACCGACCACGGCCATGACGGCCTGCTGGTCAACGACGAGATCGCCAACGACGCATCGGTCGAGATGCTGGTGCAGCAGGCGCTGGTGCAGGCCCGCGCCGGCTGCGACATCATCGCGCCCAGCGACATGATGGACGGCCGCATCGGCGCCATCCGTCGGGCGCTCGACGCCGCCGGTTTCCAGAACGTGCAGATCATGGCCTACGCGGCCAAATACGCCTCGGCGTTCTACGGCCCGTTCCGCGACGCCATCGGTTCGTCGTCGTCGCTCGGCAAGGCGTCGAAGAAGACCTACCAGATGGACCCGGCCAACGGCGACGAGGCGCTCCGCGAGGTCGCCCTCGACATCGCCGAGGGCGCCGACATGGTGATGGTGAAGCCGGGCATGCCGTATCTCGACATCGTCCACCGGGTGAAGCGCGAGTTCGGCGTGCCGACCTTCGCCTACCAGGTGTCGGGCGAATACGCCATGATCGCCGGCGCCATCCAGAACGGCTGGCTAGACCGGGACCGGGTGATCGTCGAGAGCCTGCTGGCGTTCAAGCGCGCCGGCGCCGACGGCATCCTCACCTACTTCGCCGAGGAAGTGGCCGAGAAGCTGGCGCGGTAGCGTTTCGCCTTGTCCGGAAGCGATACTGGGGCGACGAGAAAGGCCCCCTCACCCTACCCTCTCCCACGAGGGGAGAGGGAAAAGTGTTAACGTCATCAATAATATAGCCCCCTCTCCCCTTGTGGGAGAGGGTTAGGGTGAGGGGTAGCCGCGAAGCGGCTCCTGTCGCAATGATTGAATAATGGTCACCACAACCCCCATTGACCTTCCATGGCTTCATGCCATGCTTGACGACATCTTCCTGTAATGAAGCGACGACGTGACCGACCAGTTCATCCGCTTTCCCAGGTTCTACCTCACGGTGCCGTCCGCGTGCCCGTACCTGCCGGGGCGTCTGGAACAGAAGATCTTCACCGAGTTGAAGGAACCGCACGCGCAGGAGCTGAACGACAGCCTGTCGAAGGTCGGGTTCCGCCGGTCGCAGAAAGTCGCGTACAAGCCGGCCTGCGACGGTTGCCACGCCTGCATCTCGGTGCGCATCCCGGTGAAGGATTTCGTGCCCAACCGCACCATGCGCCGCATCGCCCGCCGCAACGGCGACCTGACGCAGACGCCGGTGCCGGCCCACGCCACGCTGGAACAGTTCGAACTGCTCACCGCCTATCTGAACTCGCGCCATTCGAACGGCGGCATGGCCGGCATGACCGCCATGGACTACGCGACCATGGTCGAGGAGACCCCGGTCAGCACCTATCTGGTCGAATACCGCCGCCGCCTGCTCGATCCGCTCGACCCGCGCGACCCGCTGATCGGCACCTGCCTGAGCGACGTGCTCGATGACGGCGTGTCGATGATCTACAGCTTCTACGATCCGGGCGCGGCGGACCGGAGCCTGGGCACCCACATGATCCTGTCGCACATCGAATGGGCGCGGAAGCTGGGGTTGCCCTATGTCTATCTGGGCTACTGGATTTCAGGATCGGACAAGATGGCCTATAAGGCGAAATTCCAGCCGCTGGAGATGTACGCCGACGACGCCTGGCGTAAGATGAGACTCTGAACCGCCGGAGACCTCGCCCATGTTGAAACTGCTCGCGACCGCGCTGATCGCCTCATCCCTCTTCGTCGGCGCCGCCATGGCCGCTGACGCCCCGGCCTGCAAGACCAGCCCCAAGGTCGTCGGCAAGTGCATGACCTTCTACGGCCCGCTGGCGGTGTATAGCGGCAGTCCGTCGCTGCGCCTCTGGCCGGTCGGCACCAAGCAGCTCTACGGCCTGCGTGGCACCGGCGCAGATCCCGAGAGCGTGGCGCTGCCCGAAAAGCTGCGCGAGCTCCTCGCCACCAATCCGCGCGAAGTGAACGGCAAGTGGGAAGTCTGCCCGCTGGAGGCCGAGCGCCCGAACCAGCTCCGCAGCGTCTGCCTGGAAAGCGCGAGCGAGCTGCGGGCGGTGCCGCGCGACGCGACAACGCCCTAACTGAACTTGCCGCTCGATGCGAAACCGCGCGGCACCATGCGGCCGGCCTGCGCGCGGGTGCCGGTCCAGTCGAGCAGGTTGGTCTCGGTCCGGGTGCGGTCGCCCGAGGCCCAGGTGAGGCCATCGGCGAGGGTGAATATCTTGGCGTCGGCGAGGCCGCCGTCCTTGTATTTCTGCAGGGTCAGGCCGCGGCCGCGCGCCATCTCGGGCAGCTGGTCGCGCGGGAAGATCAGCAGCTTGCGGTTGTCGCCGACGACGGCGACCGTGTCGCCCACCGCCGGCACACAGATCTTCGCCTTCACCTTGCCCTCGACGTTCAGCACCTGCTTGCCGTTCCTGGTCTGGGCGAGCGCGCCGTCGGCGTCGACGATAAAGCCGCGCCCGTCGGAGCTGGCGACCAGCAGCCTGGCCCCCGGCGTGTAGGTCATGGCCACGATCACGTCGTCGGTCGCCGGCAGGTCGATCATCAGCCTCACCGGCTCGCCCATGCCGCGCCCCCCGGGTAGCTTGTCGCAGCCCAGGGTGTAGAAGCGGCCATTCGAGGCGAACAGCAGCAGCTTGTCGGTGGTCTGGGCGTGGACCTGGAAGGCGGGCCCGTCGCCGTCCTTGAACTTGATCTCGGCCGACTTGTCGACATGACCCTTCATGGCGCGGATCCAGCCCATCCTGGACAGGATCACCGTCACCGGCTCCTTCTCGATCAACGCCTCAGGCGTCGCCATGTCGACGGCGGCCGCCTCGCCGAACAGGGTGCGGCGCGCGCCCAGCACGGTATCCTTGCCGAAGCGCTTGCGCAGCGCGTCCAGCTCCAGCCGGATCGCGAGGCGCTGCTTCGACGGGCTGTCGATCAGCGCGGCCAGCTCGGCCTGCTCGGCCTCCAGCCCGGAATATTCCTTGAGGATGCCCTCTTCCTCCAGCCGGCGCAGGGCGCGCAGCCGCATGTTGAGGATCGCCTCGGCCTGCACCTCGGTCAGCTCGAAATGCGCCATGATCACCGGCCTGGGCTCGTCCTCGCGGCGGATGATGGCGATCAGCTCGTCGAGGTTGAGGAACACGATCATGTAGCCGCGCAGGATCTCCATGCGCCGTTCGATGTTGCCCAGCCGGAACCGCGACCGCCGGACCAGCACCTCGATGCGGTGATCGAGATAGGCCTGCAGCGCCTCCTTCAGCGACATGACCCTGGGCACCTGGTCCTTGTCGAGTACGTTGAGGTTGAGCGGAACGCGGGTCTCCAGCTCGGTCAGCCGGAACAGGCTTTCCATCAGCACCGCGGCATCGACCGAGCGTGCGCGCGGCTCCAGCACGACGCGGACCTTGTCGGTCGACTCGTCGCGCACGTCGGCAAGCAGCGCGGTCAGCTTGCGGTTGTTGATGAGCTCGGCGATCTTCTCGATCAGCTTGGACTTCTGCACCTGGTACGGGATTTCCGTGACCACGATCTGGTAGGTGCCGCGGCCCTGGTCCTCGATCTCCCATTTGGCGCGCAGCCGGAAGCCGCCGCGGCCGGTCTCGTAGGCGCGGGCGATGCTGTCGGCCGGCTCGACGCAGATGCCGCCGGTCGGGAAATCCGGCCCCTTCACATGCACCAGCAGTTCGGCGACGGTCGCGCCCGGATGGGCCAGCAGGTGCTGCATGGCGAGGCTGAGTTCGTCCACATTGTGCGGCGGGATGCTGGTCGCCATGCCGACGGCGATGCCCTGCGAGCCATTGGCCAGCAGGTTCGGGAAGCCGGCCGGCAGGACGAGCGGCTCCTCGTCGAGGCCGTCATAGGTCGGGCGGAAATCGATGGCGTCCTGGTCGAGGCCCTCGAGCAGCGCCTCGCCCACATGGGTCAGCCGCGATTCGGTGTAGCGCATGGCGGCGGCGTTATCGCCGTCGATGTTGCCGAAATTGCCCTGCCCGTCGATCAGCGGATAGCGGACGGCGAAATCCTGCGCCAGGCGCACCAGCGCGTCGTAGATCGACTGGTCGCCATGCGGGTGGAACTTGCCCATGACGTCGCCGACGACGCGGGCGCATTTCTTGTAGCCGGAGTTCGGATCGAGCCGCAGCTGCTGCATGGCGAACAGCAGCCGCCGGTGCACCGGCTTCAGCCCGTCGCGCACGTCAGGCAGCGAGCGCGCCATGATCGTCGACAGGGCATAGGACAGGTAGCGCTCGCTGAGCGCATCGCCAAAGGGCACGTCGCGGATGTTGTCGCCGCCGGCCGCCGGAGGGGTCAGTTCATTCATACGCCGAATATAGCAGGACGGGCGTTATTCGCTACCAGATGATGTGGGTTTTCCCAACCTATCCTCATTCATTATCGTCATGCCCGCGCACGCGGAGGGGATATACTGATTTAAGCCAACCGAAGCAAAAATGGCTGGCTTATGCGAACTTTGCCGTCGATTGTTGGGGCGTTACGAGAGAAGCCGGTCGTTACAATCCCGTGCATCCTCGACCGATGACCGTTGGGGGATTGGTTGAAAATCAGATCCTGGGTGATAGGCGGTTTCGTAGGCGCGGCCCTCTTGTGGCTCATTTTCGAGGTCATGAGCACGGTAGCCGTGATCGACACAACCGGGCAGATTACTAGCGTGGTCCTTACAAACAATGTCGAAGTTCAGCGCCTTCATGCTCTGCCGAGTGGCTTGTTCGTTTCGATCGCTCGGCTCGAAGGAGTTATTGAAATCCGCTGCCGCGACGGCTCCAAGCGCCAAATGTCGTACGTTACCCACCACCTACGTAATTGGCAGAAGATTGCCGGAGAGCGGCCATGCGGCTAGCTCAAGAGCCACGTGCTGGCCTGCCCCGCGCACCCCATGACTACATTGGTAGTTAGCGCCTCAACAGCGCAACGAACCTGTCGCGTGCGGGCGGCAAGCGCATCTTGCTGGGGACGTAGATGTTGCGCTCGAGGAAATACCCCGTCAGGTCGAAGCCGGCGACCATGCCCTCGAGCGTCGGATCGGTTAGCACCGGCAGCGGCAACAGGCGCTCGGCGTAGTCGCCCGCCCCTGCCCGGCTGACGGCGCGGCCGGTGCGCGGCGAGACGTAGGCGAGGTCGTCGGTCTGGCCGGTGACGGCGCAGGACGTCAGGTCGAGGCCGTAGCCGAGCGCGCCGAGCACGCCCAGCTCCCAGTAGACCAGCGCGGCGGCGATGTGGGCTATGTCGGTGCCGTCGTCGCGCAGCAGCGCGATGACCGGCAGGGCGCCCAGAAACACTTCCGGATGAGCCTCGCGCTCAGGCAACGCGGTCGAGGCCACGGCGCACAGCGAGGCCAGCGCCAGCAATCGGGGTGGATCGGACAGGACGGATGCCGCGTTGGCGTCGATCAGCTCCAGCGTCGCGGTGCCGAGATGCTCGGAGAGCCGGCCGCGCCAGGTGACGGCGACGCGGTTGCCGGCCTGCATCACGCCGCGCATGCGGCCGCCCGATCCGCCGCGCACCAGTCCCTTGTGGCGGCCGTGCGAGCGGGTCAGCAGCTCGACGATGACGGAGGATTCGCCGTGCTTGGCGGCGCCAAGGACCAGAGCTTCATCCGTCCACTCCATCGGCCCTCAATCGCTGTAGTCGAGACCCATCTCGCGGTAGCGCTCGCGCTCGTCGCCCCAGCCCTTGCGGACCTTGACGTTGAGGAACAGGTGCACCTTGCGGTCCATGATCTGTTCCAGCTCGCGCCGCGCCGCCTCGCCGATCTCCTTGATGGTCTGACCGCCCTTGCCAATGACGATGGGCTTCTGGCTGTCGCGCTCGACGAAGATCACCTGGTGCACTGTCACCGAGCCGTCCTTGCGCTCTTCCCAGCTTTCGGTCTCGACCGTGGCCGCGTAGGGCAATTCCTGGTGCACCCGCAGGAACAGCTTCTCGCGGGTGACCTCGGCGCCCATCAGCCGCATGGGGATGTCGGAGAGCTGGTCCTCGGGATAGAGCCAGGGACCGGCCGGCGCGCTGTCCGCGAAGAATTTCTTCAGGTCGCCGACGCCGTCGCCCTTGGGGGCCGCGATCATGAACACATGGGTGAACAGGCCGGTCTGGTTCAGTTCGTCGGCCAGCGACAGCAGCGATTCCCGGGGCACTAGGTCGATCTTGGTCAACAGCAACACCGCCTTGCGGCCGGTGTCCTTGAGCCCATCCAGCACCAGGCGAACTTCCGGATCGATCCGCTTCTTGGCGTCGACCAGCAGGCAGACCACGTCGGCGTCGGCCGCGCCCCAGGCAGCGGCGACCATGGCGCGGTCGAGGCGCCGCTTGGGCGCGAAGATGCCGGGCGTGTCCACATAGACGAGCTGCGCATCGCCCTCGATGGCGATGCCGCGGATGCGGGTGCGCGTGGTCTGCACCTTCTGGGTGACGATGGATATCTTCTGCCCCACCAGCGCGTTGAGCAGCGTCGACTTGCCGGCGTTCGGCGCGCCCAGCAGCGCGACAAAGCCACATCGTGTCTGTCGTTCGGTCATTCCGTTCCGTTCAGTCTGTCGAGCAGGCTTCGTGCCGCCGACTGTTCCGCCACGCGCTTGGACGCGCCCTTGCCCGTGGCTTCATGCTTCCTGCCGACGGTGACGCCGACGGTGAATTCGGGCTCGTGCGGCGGCCCTTCGCGGGAAATCTCGCGGTAGGACGGCGCCGCCATGCCGCGACCCTGCGCCCATTCCTGCAGCAGGGTCTTGGGATCCTTGTCCTTCAGCGCCACGCCGGCGACGAGGTCGTGCCAGTGCTTCTCGACGAAGTCATGCGCCGCCGCGAAGCCGGAGTCCATGAACATGGCGCCGATCACCGCCTCGCAGCAGTCGGCCAGGATCGCCGGTTTCTCCCGTCCGCCATTGTCTTCCTCGCCGGTCGACAAGCGCACATACCGGTCGAGGCCGAGCCGCAGCAGGATCTGGGCGAGCGTTTCCTTGCGCACCAGCTCGTTGAAGCGGATCGCCAGCTCGCCTTCCTTGAAGCTCGGATAGTCGCGGTAGAGCCGCTGGGCGATGATCGCGCCCAGCACCCGGTCGCCGATGAACTCCAGCCGCTGGTAGTTGGGCACGCCGGTGCAGGACGGATGGGTCAGCGCCTGCTCCAGCAAGGAGGGATCGGCAAATTTGTAGCCGAGCAGCGCGTAGATATCCTCCAGGCCGTTCGACATCACCCGATCAGGTTGAAGAAGCGGCCGTAGCGGATGGCGCCGAACCAGTTCCACGGCTTCCACAGCGGCGCGTCGCAATACTGGCCGCAGGTGGAGAAAAACAGGATGTCGGCCCGGCCGACCAGATTCTCGGCCGGCAGGAAGCCGACCCCGGTCTGCGTCGGGAAGCGGCTGTCGGCGGAATTGTCGCGGTTGTCGCCCATGGCGAAATAGTGGCCATCCGGCACCAGGAACGGCCCGGCGTTGTCGGCCATGGACTGCATGCAATCGCGGGTGCCCGGAAAATAAGCGCAGTCGAGGGTGTTGTAGCTGACGCCGCTGGGCAGCGTCTCGCGCATCTGCCGGTAGGTCAGGTTGCCGCCCTCGACGCCGGTCTCGCCCATGGTGAAGTCCTCGACCTGTTGGCGCTTGACAGGCTGGTCGTTGATGTGGAGCCCGCCGTCGATCATCTCGATCTTGTCGCCGGGCAGGCCGACAATGCGCTTGATGAAGTCGGTCTTGTTGTCGTAGGGGCGCTTGAACACCGCCACGTCGCCGCGCGTGACCTGGCTTTCCAGGACGCGGCCCTTGAACGGGATGGCGCTCATCGGCAGCGAATGCTGGCTGTAGCCGTAGGAGAACTTCGACACCAGCAGATAGTCGCCGATCCACAGGGTCGGATACATGGAGCCGGAGGGGATGTTGAACGGCTCATAGGCGACGGTGCGGAAGGCAAGCGCGATCAGCACCGCCACGACGATGGTCGAGACGAACTCGGAGAACGCCGACTTCTCCTTGGCTTTCGCCGGCTTGGTCTCTTCGCCGGTCGTGGTTTCGCTCAGCGGCTCTGACATGTTGGCTTTCTCGCGGATCGCGTGGACAGGCTATTTCAACAGACCGGCATAGTCGGCCGGGACGGCGGTGATCAGCACGATGGCCTG
>LNFM01003405.1_pt1 | contig 31324 bp, 41 predicted proteins | sample 596031 | NCBI WGS metagenome assembly LNFM01 (sample SAMN04254537, study PRJNA301005) | activated carbon metagenome | isolation source: dual media filters at the Ann Arbor, Michigan drinking water treatment plant | place: USA: Ann Arbor | reverse complement strand
ACCGAGGAGCACAAGCGCCGCGCCCGCCAGGGCCTGACGCGCCTGGGCGAGGACGTGCCCGACGACGCCACCCTGCAGGCGCGCTGGATGCTGATGCCGCCGGCGCAGCAGCGCTACCTGATCCGCCGCCCGCCGCCGCCTCCGCCGCCGCCGCGGGTCGTCTCGCGTGGGCGTGGGCGCGCACCGGCGCGTGGACGTGCGGCCGCCGCCCCGGTTCGGCGGGCCGCCCCGCCACCGCCGCGCCGCCGCCCGCCGCCGCCGCGGCGGTAGCGCCGCCGCCGATCCGCACGCGCATCCTGGTCGGGCAAGGACGCCTGCCAGGACTGCCGGGCACGCAGCCTCAATCCACCCGCGCGCCCGAAATCTGCACCAGGCGCTGCCAGCGCGGCGTCTCGCTCGCGATCATCGCCGCCATTGCCGCCGGGCTCTCGCTGACCGCCGCGTCGTAGCCGAGCGGGCGCAGCGCATCGCGGAAGCCCGCTTGCGTGCCCACCTGGCGCAGCCCGGCGAACAGCCGCGCCACCTCGGCATCCGGCGTGCCGGCCGGCACCATCATCGCATTCCACGACCGGATATCGATGTCGCCCAGGCCGAGCGCGGGATACTCGGCAAACGACGGCACATCCGGCAGCAGCCCGAAGCGCCGCCGGCTGGAGACGCCCAGCGCGCGCAGCCGCCCGGCTTCCACATGCGGGATCAACGCCGTCGGCAGGTCGGCCGACCCGTCCAGCGTGCCGGAGACCGCATCGATGGTCGCCTGCGCGCCGCCGCGATAGGGCAGCTCAGTGATCTGCACCTGCGCCGCCTGGCCGAGTGCCGCCAGCGTCAGGTGGCTGACGGTCGCGACCCCGGAATGCGCGAGGCGCAGCGCGCCCGGATTGGCGCGCGCCCAGGCCAGCGTCGCCGGCAGGTCGGTCCAGCCGCGTTCGGCCGCGCGCTGCGCGTTCACCACCAGCAGCACCGAGGCATCGGTGATCTGCGTGACGGGCCGCAGGTCGCGGGTCGGATGGAACGGCATCGAGGCCTGCAGGAAGGGCGCGGCACACAGCGTGGCGGCGCCGATGATGCCGATCATGGTGCCGTCCGGCGGGCCCTTGGCCACCGCATCGGCGCCGATCAGCCCGCCGGCGCCGCTGCGGTTGTCCACCACCACGGGCTGGTCGAGCACCGCCGGCAGCCGGTCCGCCAGCACCCGCGCCAGGCTGTCCACGCCGCCGCCGGGTGGGAAGGGCACGACCACGCGCAGCGGGCGCCGTGCGCCCTGCGCGATCGCCGGGGCGGCGAGCAACGCCGAGCCGCCAAGGAAGAGGGGCCTGCGATGGATGGTCATGCGGCGGACTCCGATGTCCCGGGGAGGCTAGGCCGCGGGTGACGGCAAAGGAAGCGGCGTGCCCCGCGGCATGATGCCCCTGACGTGCATCACGACGTGACGCTTTCGACGCGCCTCACGGCACGCTGCTTCCCCGCGCGCCTTGCGGCGCGATGCTTCCCCGCGCGCCTCACGGCACGCTGCTTCCCCACGCGCTTACGGCACGCTGCATTCCACGCACCTTACGGCGCGCTGCATTCCACGCGCCTTAGGGCGCGATCCGCCCCGCCCGCGCCGCGACGCTGCGCGGAATGCGCCCGCGCCGCACCGCCTCCTGCCAGACGCGTTCCACCGCCCGCGCACCGCGCCGCGTCACCGCGCGCTCATCGGCCACAATCACCCGCCCGTCCCGCAACAGCACACGCCCCTCCACCATCGCCAGCGACAGGTCCGACGCCGCGCCATTGGTCAGCAGCGCCTTCAGCGGGTCCCATACCGGCTGGTAGCGCGACGAACCGAGGTCGATCGCCACCAGATCCGCCCGCGCGCCCGGCGCGATAACCCCAAGGTCGTCGCGCCCCAGCGCCAGGGCCGCATCCCGCGTGGCGGCGCGCAGCACGCGCTCCGCCGACAGCCCATGCGCGCTGCCGGACTGCACCTTCGCGAAGACCGACGCGGTGCGGACCTCCTGCACCATGTCGAGCGTCACGCCGTCGGTGCCGATGCCAAGGCGCACGCCGGCGGCCTCGAAGCGCGCCAACGGCACGAAGCGGCCGCTGCGCGCGAAGGCCAACGGGCAGGACGCCACCGCAGCACCGCCGGCGCGCGCCATCTCCAGTTCCTCGTCCGTCGCGTACATCGCATGCGCCAGCACCACGCCCTCGCGCAGCAGGCCGAGGCCGCGCAGGTGTTCGAAGGACCCGGTGCCGTGGCGCTGCGCTACCCGCTCGATCTCGTGCAGGTTCTGCGCGGCGTGGATCGACACGATGGTGCCGAGCTCGCGCGCCTTGGCCTCGACGCGCCGCAGCAGGTCGGGCGTGCAGGAATCCGGCCCATGCGGCCCGAAGCCGATGCGCGTGCGCCCGCGCGGCCCTTCGTCATGCCGTTCGAACAGCGCGACGATGGCGTCGAAGCCGGGATCGGCGCTGCCCTCGGGCCGGTACAGCGGCGTGCCATCCGCCGCCATGTCGAGCCCCGGCGTCGAGAACAAATAGGGGCAGGAATAGCTGCGAAGACCGAGGCCGCGCGCGCGGTCGATGAAGGGCGCCTGCTGGAGCCGAAACACGTCGAGCACGGTGGTGGTGCCGCAGCGCAGCCCTTCCAGCAGCGCCATCTCGGCGACGTCACCGATCTCCTCGGGCGTCATGATCTCGGCGGCCAGGTCGCCGATCGGCATCAGCAGCGAGAAGACGATGTGCCCCGGCAGGTCGCCCGGCGCGATGTCGTCCGCCAGGCCGCGAAACAGCGGCGCCGAGACCGCGTGGTTGTGCAGGTTCACCAGGCCCGGCAGCAGCAGCGATTCCGGCAGGTCGATGCGCTCGGCATCGATGCCGGCCGTATCGGCCAGCACGTCGAGGATCGCGCCATCGGCGCCGACCAGCACCGAGCAGTGTTCGCGCAGCCCACCCTCGGGGCACCAGGTCCAGCGCGGTGTCAGAAGGATGCGTCGCATACGGCGGTTCCAGGATGGGCGGGGCGGCCCAGCGCGCGCATTCGGCGGCCTTCCGCGCCGCCGCGCAATGGGGCGCGACGCCGTGCGCCCTTCGCGAAGCCGATGATCGGTCAATCCAGCGGTAGCTGTCACGATCCGCCGCCCGTGAGGCGGGCATCGGCGCTGTGGCGCCAGTGGCGCGCAACCGGCGCGACAGCGCGTCGCGCCCTGGCACCCGACGAACCTCGCGCAGCGGCGCGCACGCACAAGCGCGCAGAGCCGCCCCTCAGCCCATCGCCATCCCGATCCGCCCCAACCCCGGCAGCTTCACCGCCGGGCGCCGCACATCGATGCCCGCGACGCCGCCCAGGATGTTCACCTCGACCCCCTCGACCCAGCCGATGGTCAGCCCGGCATAGCCACCGAGCGTCAACCGCACCCCGGTGCCCGACGCCGTGCGGCGCAGCCACCACCCGTCATGCGGGAAGTCCTTGCCGATCGCGTTCGGCGGCAGCACGGCCTGGGCCTCGGGCACGGCGTCCAGCACGGCGGCGACGAAGGTATTGGAATTCGGCCCCGGCCAGACGCGGTAGTCGCCGCGATCGCGCCAGGGATAGGCCTCGACGGCGGCCTGCATGCGCGGGATCAGCGCCGCCGCGGCATCGCCATCGGCGGCGAAGACCAGCTGCGGGTCGCGGCCGAACCACCGCCCGTCCGGGACGAAGCCATTGACCCGGATCGGCGCGCCCCAGGCGGTGTAGTCCCAGCGCGTGTAGTCTCTGGCACCCTCCGGCTTCACCACGATCCAGCTATGCACGGCGAAGATGCCGCGCCAGCGCACCGTGGGTGCGGCAAACACGCGCACGATGGCGCCCGGGTGCTGGTCGGCCGTCGGCAGCAGGCCGGCCGACGACCGATCCGCCGCCGCCCATGCCACGCCGATCCCGTCGCGCTGGTACAGCAGCGCCGCGATGCCGAGCGGCACCAGCCACAGGACGACGAACAGGATCAGCATGCGGCGGGCGATCTTCATGGGCCGCCATGATCTGTGGCCGGCGCGCCCGCGAACAAGCCCGCGCGGGCCGCACCCTGGCAGCCGGCGCCGGGCGGCACCAAGTTCCCGCCATCCGAACAGGAACCCGCCGCATGAACGACACCACCGAGTACACCCCGCCCAAGGTCTGGACCTGGAACAAGGCCAATGGCGGGCGCTTCGCCAACATCAACCGCCCCATCGCCGGCGCCATGCACGACAAGGACCTGCCGGTCGGGCGCCACCCGCTGCAGCTCTATTCGCTCGGCACGCCCAATGGCGTGAAGGTGACGATCATGCTGGAGGAGCTTCTGGCGCTGGGCCACACCGGCGCCGAATACGACGCCTGGCTGATCCGCATCGGCGAGGGCGAGCAGTTCGGCTCGGGCTTCGTCGCCGCCAACCCCAATTCCAAGATCCCGGCCCTGGTGGACCGCAGCGGCCCCGGGCCGATCCGCGTGTTCGAATCCGGCGCGATCCTGATGCACCTGGCGGAAAAGTTCGGCGCCTTCCTGCCGACCGAGACCGCCGCGCGCGCCGAGACGCTGTCCTGGCTGTTCTGGCAGATGGGCAGCGCGCCGTACCTGGGCGGCGGCTTCGGCCATTTCTACGCCTATGCGCCGTCCAAGATGGAATACCCGATCGACCGCTTCGCCATGGAGGTGAAGCGCCAGCTCGATGTGCTGGACCGGCAGTTGGCCGACAACGCCTTCATCGCGGGTGCCGACTACACCATCGCCGACATGGCGATCTGGCCCTGGTATGGCGGGCTGGCGAAGGGCTGGCTGTATGGCGCGGCGGAATTCCTCGACGTCGCGTCCTACGCCAATGTCCAGCGCTGGGCCGATGCGGTGGGCGAACGCCCGGCGGTCAAGCGCGGGCGCATGGTCAACCGCGTGCAGGGCGACCCGTCGAGCCAGCTGCACGAACGCCACGACGCCAGCGACTTCGACACGCGCACCCAGGACAAGCTGGCGACTGCGGCGCAGTGACGCCGGCGGGCGGGGCTTAACCCTCGGTTAGCCCCGCCCCCTCCACCATCGCGGCGCGCGCCCCTGGCGGCGCCCTGGTGGCAGGAGGCCCCTCGATGACGACCCTTCCCTCGCCGGCCGCGATGCAGCCCGCCATGTCCAATGGCAGCGCGGCGCAATACGCCTTCAACGAGACCTGCTCGGTGCTGGTCGGCTGGCACCGGCGCGATGGCGTGCTGCGGATGCTCTCGCCCACCGGCGCGGTGGTCGGCGGCATCTCCGGCCTGCGCCCCGGCGACAGCCTGCGCCTGGTGCTCTACCGCGAGGAAGTGGTCGTGCGCGACTGCCGCGTGGTGCGCGCCACGCTCCAGGGCATCGAACTGGCGCATGCGGACCCGGCGCCGCAGGCCGCCCTGCAATAGTCATCACGAGGCCCGGTGCGGTCGTCACCCAACTCGGCCATATAGCACCGCGATGCGCCTGATCCTGCCGTTCCTGTTGCTTGCCCTCGCCGCCTGCGCGGGGCGCGAGGCACCCCTGCCCGACCCCAACCCGACCAATCCCCTGGCCCGCGCCGCGGTCGAGGAATGGCGCGGCTGGGGCCGCGTCGTCATCGAAGGCTGGCCCGAATACCGCCCGCCAGACAACGCCGCGACGCCCGCGCGCATCGCGCGGCTGGAGGAATACTGGTCCTCGCTGCCGGGCGGCTGGCGCATCGCGGCCCGGCACAGGGACCTGCGCGCGGGCATGGTCGCACTCGCCGCACGAATCGCCGCCGAGGACGACGATGCGGCCACCATGCCGCAGGCCGGCATCGACGACCTCGGCTACTACGCGAACCCCGCCTGGTCGGCGGCCTTCGTGTCGGCCGTCGCGCGCGTCGCGATGATGCCGGAGGCCGACCTGCCGTCGTCCTCGCGCCATGCGCGCTATGTGGATGCGATGCTCGACAGCGCGATGCGTGAACCGCAATACGCGGCCTTCGCGCCCCATGCGCCGCAGGACCGGGCGCCGGCGCCGGGCGACCTGCTCTGCGCCGACCGCGCCCGCGCCCGGCTGTCGCATTGGAGCGAACGCCTGGCCGAACGCGGCCGCCCGCGCCCGATGCATTGCGACGTGGTGGTCCGCACCCTGCCCGGCATGATCGAGGCGATCGGCGGCAATGTGCAGGGCCATGTCGCGCTGCGCCGCTTCCCGGCCGACGCATCGGGCCGCGTGCTGCCCGCACCCTATGACCGGCCGGCCTTCTTCCTGCTGCTGGAGGCGCGCCGGCCGCCGCCGGGTTAGGAAACCAGCTCCGGCCGGTATTCGAAATGCATCGTGCCGTAGTGATACCACTTGCCGCCCCAGATGAAGCCCTCGGCTTCGAAGGGCGCGACCACCTCGAAAGGGATCCGGTTGCGGTGCGGGAAGTCACCGCGCGCGCGTGCCCACACCCAGTAGTCCGACTGCCGCACCGCGATGTCGATCGCCGCGCCATGGCCATGGATGCTGGGCAGGCCGGTATCCGCGACCGCCCGGCAGGCATAGCTGCCGGCGGCCGGCACCAGCCAGGCCCTGAAGCGGTCCGGCAGCGCCTCCAGCGCGGCGATGACACGTTCGAGCCGAACGGCGACATCGTTCACCATGGTCACCCGCAACGCCTGCGGATGCGTGCGCGGCATCCAGGTCACGGCGCGCATGCGGGGTGCGGCCTCTCCGCGCATGCTGGGCGCGGCCTCGCCGCGACGGCAGTCGCCATACATTTGGTCGAAGAAGGCGGTGTTCCGCAGCCGGCCGGGGCTGTGGTCGCGCGGCGGTGGGGCGCGCAGCGGGCCGGCGACATAGTCCTGGCGCAGTTGGTCGGCGATGGTCGCGTCGCGCAGCATCGTCGCGAAATCCCGCGCCGGCCGGCGCGCGCCGACCGGCATGCGCGTGCCGTCGCGCCAGGTCAGCACGTCATCCTCGATGCCAACGAGGTGGTCCGGATAGGCCGCCACCAGCCGCGCGTACCGCGCATCGCCGGCAGGCCGTGGTGCCGGCGCGGCCGCCGCGCACCCGCCCAGCGCCGCCGCGCCCGCAAGCAACCCGCGGCGCGTCACGCCGTCCGCGTCAGCCAGCGCTTCGCGATACGGCAGGCCACCGTATAGGCCGGGTTGAACACGTTGCCGACGTCGTAGCGCACCACCTGGCCCATCAGGTGGCTCGCCGAGCGGGCATCCAGGCCGTAATCCTCGCCGAGCCAGCGCATCATCTCGGTGGTCGCGTGCTGCAGAGCCTGGTCGAGCGGGCGGGCATTGCCGATGGTGAAGATGTCCTCCGCCGTCTCGCCGCGCGGCCAGGCGATGCGGCGCTTCAGCACGCGGAAGGTGACCTCCATCTCGAAGGAGGTCTCGATGCCGGTGCCCACGATCTCGCCATCGCCCTGGCAGGCATGGCCGTCGCCCAGATAGAACAGCGCGCCGGGCACGCTCACCGGGAACCAGGCGGTCGTGCCCGGCGCGAACAGCCGGTAGTCCATGTTCCCACCATTGGGGCCGCTGGTCGCGGTGGACAGCGCCTGGCCGCCGGCGGGGGCCACGCCGAAGCAGCCGATCATGGGCTGGATCGGCGGGGCGAAGTGCTCCAGCCCTGGCGCAGGCTCGGCGAGGCGCACCGTCCCGGCCTCGCGATCGATCGTCCAGACCGACCGCTGCGAGGGCGGGCGGTCGGGGATGGCCGCCGGGTCCAGCACCGTCAGCGCCAGCGGCGAATAGGTCCAGCCGGTCCCGCGCGAGGGCGTCAGCCGGTCGATCCGCACGGCAAGCGTGTCGCCGGGTTCGGCGCCCTCGATGAAGAAGGGGCCGGTCATCGGGTTGGGGCGCGGTGCGACCGCGACCTCCCGCGCATCGAGGCCCGAGGCGTCGATGGTGTCGGTCACCACCGTGTCGCCATCGGCGACGCGCAGGACCGGTTCGGCCGTGCCGATGGCGTTGAAGTAGCGGGTCGGGCGGAAGCGGTGCGTGGTCATGGGGCGGCAGGCTAGGGCAGAAACCGGCCGGGCGGAATCATCCACGCGAGCGGGCATGCGCGCCCAGGGCGGCGTCCGGGCGTGCGGGCATGGCAGGATGCCGGGCGGGTGCGGCGCATGCGCCTCGCGATTCCTGGTCGGGCGAGCGGCGTGTCGGGGCTCGGACCATCAGCCCGCGCGGGCTGGCGCCGTCGATGGGTCGTGCCCGCGGCCGGCCTGAGCCAGGTAGTCGCCGCCCCAGCCTTGCGGAGCCGGGTAGCGCTCGATCGGCTGCTGCAGGTCGCGCAGCCAGGGCGGGCGTTCATCCGACGGGCCGAGCACACGCGGCAGGACGCTGCGCGAGGCAGGCGTCGCGCAAGCCGCCAGGATCGCGCCGGTCGCGAGCAGGCAAACTCCCAATGATGCCGCGTGTCGCACTCGCCGCCCCCATGCTGCCGTGCAGAGTAGAGCATCGGCTGCGCGAACGGAATCGCCCCGGTGGGTCAAGACGCGCATTGGAAGAACGGGCTGGGTGGCGCGACGGGCGCCTTGGCTGCGGCGGCGGCGTCTCGCGCGCCAAGGTGCGCCGCGCCGGGCGTCCAACCGGCCGCCAGCGTCAGGTCTCGCGCCGATCCTGGCGCCGGGCGACCCATGCGAGCGCGCCGCCCAAGACATTCAGGAGAAGCCAGGCGCCAGCCAATCCAGAAACGACAAGTCCCACGGCGATCAATTCCGACACCGGCAGCTCCATCAGATGATTTGATTCTGTGCCCGAGATATGCCGCGTGGTGGGGAGCAATCGCCACCAACCGCCAGGCATTGTGGCGCGGACGTGATGATGCCTGACAGCTGTCTTCGCGCCTGCGTTTCGCGTCTGAGGCAAATTTCTCGCGCGATCGGTGCATGCGGCGAGCCGAGCCGTGGTTTGGCTGCTCCGGCAATGGGCTGGTGTCTGCGGGGCCGGCACCGAGACCGAGACGTGACGCGCCCAGCCAATCGGCGCCTGCTTGCGGCATGGTCCGCAAGCTGCCTGCCCGGCATTGGTCGGCGACGGCGTGCCATCGAATTGACGTCGGCGGGGAACTGGCGGAGGGGATGTCCGCCTCACTTGCGTCCCTGCCAGTTCCAGTCTGATCCGATAATCTAGATTTTCCCTGACATAGACGCAACCCAAGCCCTTCACGTCGTCCCGCACCGTTTCCCATTGCACCCAGCCAGTCCACAAGGTAATTGTGGACTACCTTGTGGATGAAGGTTGGGCATGGCGAAGGCGGCGGGCAAGCTGACGGGGCGGTTGCAGGCGGTGGCCGTTAAGGCGCTGGTCGCGGCCGGGCAGCCTGGCGCCCATGCTGACGGCGGCAACCTCTACCTGCGGGTTGCGGGTGTCGGGGCGGGCAAGTGGACCCTGCGCTACGCCATCGGCGGCAAGTCGCGCGAAATGGGGCTTGGTCCCTATGACGCGGACGGCAAGGCCGGGCTGACCTTGGCGCAGGCTCGCGAGGCCGCCGAAGAACCCCGCTCCATCCTGCGCGCCGGGCTTGATCCGATGGCCGAGCGCGACCGCAAGGCAGCCGAGGCGAAGGCCGAGGCCGAGCGTCAAGCCGCGCAGGCGCAGGCCAAGGCGCGGGTATTCCAGGACGTGGCGGTGGAATTCATCGCGTCGCACTCGCCGGGCTGGCGGAACGCCAAGCACCGCGCGCAATGGACGGCGACCCTCACCGCCTACGCATATCCTGTCATCGGCACGATGCCGGTGGACGAAATCGCGACCGATGACGTGCTGCGCTGCCTGCAACCGATCTGGACTGCGAAGCCCGAAACTGCGGCGCGGGTGCGCGGGCGCATTGAAGCGGTGATTGACTATGCGACGGCGCGCGGCTGGCGGGAGACAGTGAACCCCGCCCGGTGGCGCGGTCACCTGTCAAACCTCCTGCCGCGCCGTTCCAAGGTTGCGCGCGTGCAGCACCACGCCGCGCTTCCGTGGCAGGCGATGGGCGCCTTCATGCGCGACCTCCGCAAGCGCCCCGGCACCGCTGCACGGGCGCTGGAATTCTGCATCCTGACCGCGACCCGCACCGGGGAAACCCTGGGCGCCCGCTGGTCGGAAATCGACATGGACGCCGCTGTCTGGACGATCCCCGGCGAGCGCATGAAGGCCGGGCGCGAACACCGCGTGCCGCTGTCCGGTGCGGCGCTGGCGGTGCTGGCGACGATGGCGCCGCTGCGCCCCGAGGAATGCGCCGGGTGGGTGTTCCCCGGCGCCGCCGAGGGCCGCCCGCTATCATCCATGGCGATGCTGATGCTGCTTCGCCGGATGGGGCGCGGCGACCTGACCACGCATGGTTTCCGTTCTGCCTTCCGCGATTGGACCGAGGAAGCGACCAGCACGCCGCACGCAGTGGCCGAGGCTGCGCTGGCGCACACCATCGGGGACAAGGTTGAGGCCGCGTATCGGCGCGGCGACCTGTTCCAGAAGCGGGCGGCGCTGATGCAGGAGTGGGCCGATTTCTGCGCCCAGGCGCCGGCGACGGTGACGACGCTGCGGCCGGCGGAGGCGCGGGCGTGACAGGGGCAACCATCGCAGGCGGCGCTGCAGCTTTCCTTTACCTGGCTTCGGCGGCGTTCTGGTGGCGCGCGGCCAGCCTCCCAGTCCCTTTACCGGTTTCCGGCTTCAACGGGCTGGTGAACGCCCCGGAGGTTATCGCCGCCAGTCAGAAAGCGGTGAAGGCGAACCGCACAGCGGCGCTTCTTTCCGGCTTCGCAAGTATGGCGAGCGCTGTCGCGGTATTCCTCGCCACCTAGAACCGCGCCGGGGCGGCTCCCCGGCATCAAGGGCGCCCCGTCCCGGTGGTGAAGCACCGGGCGGGGCTGACCCCGACCACCATGGAGTTGAGCCATGACGCCCGAGGCTATCCAAACCCCTAACCCGCCAACCCCGTCCTGCGCCACTGGCGCGCCGCCGGCGCCTCAATGCCCCCACGCTGCCGCGCTGGCGGCGACGCCGATCCGCGACCTGGTGGCGACGGCGCGGACCTACTACGCGGCGATCAATTCGCGGCATTCTGGCATTTCCGATGACGATATGGCCGCGCTCGCGTCGTTCGATGATGTGCTGTCGCTGATCCTCGCCCGCCGCCCTGCCGGCACCGCCGAGGAGGCCGCGCTCAAGGCCGAATACCTGACCCAGCGGGCGCGGGCGGGAGGTATGTCGGCCGAGGCGGAAGCCGCGGCGCTGGCATCCATACCTGCCGACTTCGCTGCCGTGGCAGCGGCGGTGCCGCCGCAGGAACCGGCGGGCGCCGCGGCTGCGGAGGCCGAACCGGCGCGGGCTGCCGAAGGCCCCTTCGACCGGCTCGGCGGGATTGACCTGGTGACGGCGCTTGAAGGGCCGATCTCGACTCTAGGAACTCGCGTGGGGTTCCTGCGCGAGTTTTTCGAGGATGCCAGCGCGCACATGGAACATGACGCGCTCTATCTGTTCCTATCGGATTGCGAGGCCGACGCGCGCGACCTCCAAAGGGCGTGGGACGCGCTGTGGATCGCGGCGGGCGGGAACGCCGGGGCGGGTGACCCGCAGGCGGTTGCGGCATGAGCGCAGCACCCCTGTTCGATTGGCCGGCGCGCGCTGCGCCCCGCTCGGTCCTCTGCCTCGACCTCGCGCGCACCTTCGGCTGGTGCGCTGGCGTTCCCGGCGCCCATCCCGAATACGGGACCGTGGAACTCCGAGGGCGCTCACATGGTGTCGTCTATGCCGATCTGGTGCGGTGGATTCATGCGCTGATCCGCCAGCACCAGCCGGCCGAGATCGCCATTGAGGCCCCGCTCGGCAGCCAAGGGGCCAGCACGACGCGGCTGGCCTACGGGCTGGCCGCGCACCTGCACTTGCTCGCGCACCAGCAAGGTATCGCGGTACGGGAGGAACCGGTCTGGCGAACGCGCCGCGAGGTTCTCGGGCGCAGCGACTTCCCGGCGGGCACTGCAAAGTCGGAAGCCATCGCGTGGTGCCGGGCGCATGGCTTCGCGCCTGACGATGACAACGCGGCTGATGCCATTGTCCTATTCCGGCACATGGAACAGGTGCGACGCGGGAGCAACGGCGCATGAAGGCTCCATTCGGGGTTGAGGTGGCCGCGCTTCGCGAACAGGCGGAGCGGGCGGCCTGCGGCATCCGGAAATCCGGCGGGGGCAATACGCTGGGTGCAAGCCTCTACGCGGCCGCCTTCGATGGCGGGCACGAGATGCCGCAATGCCTCCGCGACTTGCCGTCGCGCACAGGCGGCAAGGCAGGCGCCGCAATGGTGCCCTATCCGGAATTGCGCGCTGCCGGATGGCGGCTGGTTCCGTTGCCGCGCTACTGGTCCATCGTAGACGGGGGGCCGAACGCGCTGCGCTGGGGGGCATGGGAGTGGGTTGTTATCCCTCCCGATGACAGTCCTGAGCGCGCCAGGAAATTCAGCGGGCGAGGGCGCGCCCAAACGTGGGCGAGCGATCGCTTCCGCGAGGAACACGCGGCCAGCCGTCCATCCGGCTAAAGTCCGCCTCGGCGGGGCAGGGCCGGCCAGCCCGCGCGGACCTCCGACCGCGCAGCCCCGCCGCTCTCGTTCGGAGTGCGCGGAGGCGCGAAATGGCAAAGGATCCCATCGGAGGGAAGGCATGGGCCGGGCGTCAGTCCATGGAGCGCCTCATGCGCCAGGATTTCGAAGGTAATTCAGAGCATCAGCATCCGGGTGTGCGCGCGCTTCAGCAGGCCGCAGCACAACTCGTCCCGGACCAGGTAGAGGGTCTTCAGCAAGATTACGACCGCACCGCAAATCCAGCCTACGTTTGGGAGGCCATTTCTCATCTCGCAAGCCGCGCGCGTTCGCTCGGGGCAGAAATCGAGTTGCCGTCTTGGGTCGCTGCCTACCTTTCTCGCGCGGCGCTCGAAATTGCTGGGGGCGCCGGTGCTTGGGCGGCCGGAGATCGGACGCTGCCTCCATCGGCAGCGGCACAAAAGGTATGGGGGGCAAATGTCACTTCAGGGAATGCGGCAGCCCGGGGCCTCACTGCGGCTCAGCGCCGCGACATGGTCCTGGAAGCGCTGGGCTTTAAGGGCTCGAAAGGCTGGCAGCCGTTGGCAACCTACCAGCGGGCAAAGGCCGCGGACGCGCAGCTAAGAGCCGTCAAGCACGCGCGCGCCCAGGGAAAGACCATCCGCGAAGCAGTGCCCGACAAACGCGACCCCCATCGCACGCTGCGTCGAACACGCGCTCGACATGCGACACGCACCCCCGGCGCAAAGTAGGGTGTATTTCGCGCCTAATTTTATGCGCCATTTCAATGCGTTATCCAACGTGCTGCAACCCGGCGCACCCGGGGCCGAAAGGAGATTGCAGCATGAACTACAAGCCCGCCCATGACCCCGTGACGATGCCGTTGCCGCGCGCAATTGGCTGGTCGGGGCTGTCCCGCACGACGCTCTACCGCCTCGCGGCGGCGGGCCGTATCCGAATGGTCAAGGCCGGCGCGCGAACCCTGGTGGACTGCGCCAGTGTGCGCGCCTTCCTCGCGACGCTGCCCGAGGCGAAGATTGCCAAGCGGGAGGCCGCGTGATGTCGGGCACCGCTTCGCGCTTCCAAATGCGCTTTGGCTACGCGCCCGGGCTGCGTGTGGGGCAGTATCCAGGCGCGGCGCCAGCGCAGCCGGCCATGCCCGCGCCTGGCGCCGTGGGGCCGTCACTGTCTGCGCCGCTGTTGTCGTTCCCCACCACGGCGCCTGTGATGGCGCCTGCGCCCTCTCCGGTCATGGCGGGGTCCATGGACCCGGAGAGGATGCGATCCGGCCAGGATGGCGCCGGGGGCAGCGCGCAGGGGGATTACGGCGGGCCTGGTCCGTCTGGCATCGGTTCCACTGGCAGCGTCCTGGGCGATATCGCGGGCTTCGCCAATGAAGCCGGACGGGCGGCGCTCGGCATGGGCACCCCGATGGGCTTGGCAGGGACGGTGGCGGGGGTGCTGGGCGCGGGCATCGTCAACGCCTTCGGCTATCCCGAGACGGCGGAAGATATCGCGCAGGCGGTGGGTTTCGCTTCCGGCCCGGACAGCGGTGGCCCGAAGGGCGGCTACTCTGCGACCGACATTGGCGCGCCGTTCGGCGGGTGGGGCGACCAGACCGGCAGCAAGCCGGACGCGCTCGGTGGCGACGGTGGCACTTCCGGGAGCCATGGCGGCACAAGCACCGGCTCCAGCAACGACCCCGGTGGGTTCGGCGGCGTGGATGCCGGGTCGGGCTATGGCGATGCAGGCGGCTATGGCGACTCTGGCGCGGGGGATTCTGCCGGCGACAGCAATGGCGGCACCAGCACGGGCTCTAGCTGGATGCGCGGCGGCTTCACCGGGCACGGCCACCCTGCCGAGCAGGCGGGGATCGTGCATCGCAATGAGGTTGTGATCCCCGCCCAGCAGGTGGCGCGCTACGGCCTTGACCCGCTGCTGATGCTGGTGCGCGGTCAGGTCCAGCCTTCGCGCCTCGCTGCGCTGATGACCGGCGGGGGGCCGCGATGATGCGCGCCGCCCTCAGCCTCGCCACTCCGCCCGCTGTGCTGCTGATCCTGCTGGCGATCGCCGGCCTGGTCCGCGCCAGCCCGTAAAGCAACACGCCCGATGCGATGGCACCGGGCGTGGCGTGATGATGTAGCAGTCAGGCGGCACCCGACTCCTACCCCATCATCTACGTCTTTGCCAGCGCGTCGTGTCCTCACAGGAGGCACTGATGCCTGAAGCGACGATCCCCGAGCGCCGTAGCGCCCGCGTAATCTCTACTCGCCTTGCACTGTCCCGTTCCGGACATGCCCAGCACCGCACGCACGCCCGCCAGCACCGCCTCGCGCGCCATGCGGTCATCGCGCTCGGTCAGTTCCGCGAACAGCGTCAGCGCATCGCCCTGCGGGAGGTGCGCGCTCATAGCTTGCGCCTCATGGCATAGCGCGTGCCCAGGCTCTCGGCATAAGCGCCGAAGCCGGTGCGCGCGCTCTCGTTGAAGTCCGACGCGACGCGCTGCCGCGCCATGTTCACCGCGATCTCGATGACCTCTCCGGTGCTCGGCTTCTGCTCGACCACCACCCCCGGCGCGTTGTTCACGATCTGGAGGTTCACGCCGCCCATGTTGTCGTTCGGCACGATGCGGCCGGACCCATGCGGCACGAACAGTTCCGGCCCAAGCTCGCCGACCAGGTAGGACTTGCCGCCGGTGATGGTGCCGCCTGCTGCGAAGCCGCCACCGAAGGGCGAGGGTGGACCAAACTGGACGCCGCCCGTCGATGTTCCGGCGCTGGGGCCGCTGATGGCGCGGATCAGGGCGTTCAACGCCGCCAGCGCCGCCGCCTTCGCGATCATCATCGTGACCGCCTTGATGAAGTCGAGGGCGAACTCCTTCATCGCGTCGCCCGCGCTCTGTGCGCCCGTCGCCACCTTGTCCAGGCTCGTCGCCATCTTGTCGAACAGCCCGACCCCGATCTGACCGAACCCCTTGCCGAGTTCGGTGACGAAATCCGGCGCCGCCCTGGTGAGATCGACGCCCGCGCCCTGCGCGAAGCCGGCGCCGAACCCGGTGCCCGTCGCCCGCCGCCCCGCGTTCTGCGCTGCCGTCACGATCGACCCGATCTGCTCGGTGGTGATCCTGCCCGTCCGCGCCAGTTCCTCCGCGAAGGCCGTCACGTTCGCGGTGATGGCGGCGGTGATCTGCGCCGTGCTCGCGCCGGTCCCCTGCATCGCCTTCGCCACGTCTTCCGCAGCCTTCTCGGCCACGCTGGTCAGCGTCTGCAACGACAGGGTGAGCGGCGCGATATCGGCGGGCGCCCGGCCGTAGGCCTCCCGGTAGGCGGCGAAGGCGCGGTCCTGCTCCATGATCGCGCGGGTCACGTCGCCCAGCGCCGCCTGCATGCGGATTTGCGGGTCGGCCGCGCCCTCCATGATCTTGGTCAGGTCGCGATAGGACTGCGACAGGAGGCGGTTGGCTTCGCGCTGCGCTTCCGTCTCCTGCACGCGCCCGCCGCCGCCGCCGCCGCCAGCGGTCACCCGAGGGGGAGCACCCGGCGGCGCGGTGGGCACCGGCGGCGTGGGCAGGTTGGACGGGGGCTCGGGAAGCTGCGGCGCGGCGCCCCTGGCCGCATTCAGCGTGCGCTGCGCCTCCGCGAGCGCGACCGTGCTTCCGGCCTGCTCCAACCGAAGCCGGGCGACCTCCGCCTCTGCGCTCTCAACAGCAGCGCGCGAGCCGTTCACCCGGCGCGCATTCGCCAGCCGTTCTTCCGCCTGCGTCAGTCGGCTGGTCGCGGTCACCGCAGCATCGAAGGCGGACTGCACGCCGCGCTGCGCGAGCTCCAGGCCGCTGCGCTCGACCAGCCCCAGCGCCTTGAGGGCGTCGGTCACCCAGCGGATCACATTGCGCAGGGTGTCGATGATGAACACCGCGACGGGTTGCAGGGAGCGCGCGACCCCGATGAAGGTCTCGCCCACGATGCGCGCGACGTTGACCACGACGGGACCGAGGTCGCGGAACAGCGCCATGAGGGATTCGCGCAGGGGGCGGAATTCCTCCCACCATCCGCTGACCGCGGCGCCGATCTGCGACCCGATGCTGGAGAGGCCGTCCAGGATGGCCGGGCCTGCCGCGACCACGCTCTCGCGCACGCGGGTCAGGAAATCGACGAGCCCCGGCGCCGCTTGGGCGATGGCGTTCGCCATGACCACCGAGATCGCCCTGGCGACGTTGGCGAAGCCGGTGCCGACCTGATCGAGCGCGTCGGTGGTCTCCTTGCTGGCGATCAGGCCGAGGGCGCGCATGCGTTCCGTCGCCGCCGCGGTCGCGCCGCCCATCTCGTTCATCGCCGCTACCGCAGCCCGCGCGCCGCGCTGCCCGAAGAAGGTCGCGGCGATCGACAGCTTTTCCTGCTCGGAACTGGCCTCGGCCATCTTCGCGGCGATGTCGTCGAAGACCTGGACGGTCGAGCGCGCTGAGCCATCCACGTTGCGGAAGGAGATCCCCATCGCGACGAACTGTTCCTGCGCCGCCTTCGATCCGCTCACCGCATCGCCGATGGAGACGCCCAAGCGCCCCAGCGCCTGCTCCGCAGCCTGCGCGTTGGACCCGGCTTCCTCGAAGGCGACCTGCACGGTCTGCAATTCTTCGACGGAGACGCCGACCTGCGCAGCGGCATCGGCCAGCGCATTGACCCGCGAGACCGCTGCGCTGATGCCGGCGACCAGCCCGCCGCCGGCGACCACGGCGACGATGCCGGTGATGGTCGCGCCGAGGCTGCGGAACGCCCCGGAGGCCGACGCCGCGACCGTGGCGAAGCTGGAGCCCATGGCCGCGACGGCGGTGGCCGTCTGCTTCGCCTGGCGCTCCGTGTTGCGCATGGACTGCGTGGCTTTCGCCAGTTCCGCCTCCATCTTCCCCATGCGGACGGAGAGGGTGATGGCGAGGTCTGCGGATGCCATGGCGCGGGGTGTCCTTGCTGGCGGCGGTGGGAGGCTGTGGCGCTCAGCCTCGCGCGTCGGCGACGGCTTCCGAGACGGTGACGACGGCGCCGGCCTTGGTGCCCTCGGCCACGCGCAGGCGCCCGGCGCGGTCGACGACGAGGACCACCATGCGCTGGCCGTCGAGCGCGCACAGCGGGATGCACCCGAAGGGCGCCGAGCGCGTCGCCAGCCGCTGCCAGCCGCGCGCCACCTTGCTCTGCTGCTCGCGGGCGACGATCTCGCCCATCGCGCCATGCCACGCCGCGCGCTGCGCCGCGTTGGCGCCGGGCGGGCAGGTCAGGGGCTCCGGGCCGCGCTCCGCCCGCGCTGCGCGTCCCGCCCAATCCTGCGCCCGCTGCCGCGCATGGTCGCCCGCCTCGCGGGTCGCGCGGTTCACGCCCAGTGCTTCGCTCATGGCCTCTGCCTTTCCCTGTCGTCGATGATCCTGGTCGCGGTCGCCGTGCCGTCGGGCGTCACCACCAGGTCGTAGGTATCCGCCAGCGGGCGAAGCCGGATGACGTCCGCGCGATAGACGACCACCCGGCCGCCCTCCACCAGCACGCCCTGCAACGCGCCCGCCGCCGCCACCCTGCTCGCCATCGCGTGCGTGCGCCCGATGGACCCCGGCAGCGCCCACAACGCAGGCCGATCCCGCCGCGATCGCGCATCGAGGAATTTGCCTTCGACCTTCGCCCATTGCGCGCGCCAGCGGGTCGTCAACGCCGGCATCGACGCAGCGCGCGCTTCCCCCGCCAGCCCTGCCGCGAGCGCGGCCAGCGCGTCGTGCATGTCCTCGTGCCCAATCCAGGCCGCGACCCCCTCGGGCATCCAGGCGCCGCCGCGCACGAAGGCGCTGGCAGCCATCGCGCTCTGGGTCCATCGCGCGTCGCCGCGGGGCGCTTCGTCCAGGTGAAGGCGCACCCGCGCGCTCGTCAGCAGCGCCAGCGCGTCCACGGCGTGCGGGACCGACATGCCCCTCGCCTGCCGCACCGGCGCGGCGATCATGCGCACGACCTCGCCCGACCAGTCGGTCAGCAGGTAGCGCACCGACCGCTGCCGCACCGCAGGACCGGCGAGATCATCGACGGCCGCGCTCACGACACCACCGCCAGCCGCACCGGCTCGGCGTCATCGTGCATCGGGAACAAGCCCACGCGCATCGCATCGAGCACGCCGCGCACCAGCAGCGGCCCGCGCAGCCCGCCCTTCTCCATCATTGCGGCCGGCGACATGCCCGCGAAGGCGCCGCCCGCGTTCGGCGCATGGAGCCACGCGAGCCCCTGGTCGACGCCCACCACCACGAGGAGCGACCGGTCCAGGCCGATCAAGGCGCCGATCCGATGCAGCGCCGCCGTGCCGAGCCCGTCGCGCGGGACGTCGGACGCGCCGACCACCGCGCGCAGGTCCAGCGCCCATCGTCCGCAGATCACCGTGGCTTCGGCCATCGCGTCGTGCGACCAGCGCGCGCGGTCGAGCGGGTGGATCGGGTCGAGATCACGCAGCGTCTGCATCGACGCACTTCCGCAGCCATTCGCCGACGATGGAGAGCGTGTCCGCCCGCCGGCGCATCAGCGCGGCACGGCGGGCTTCGGCGGCGGCAGCAGCGGGTCCGACCGCGGCGACCGCCTGCGCGACGCCCGCAGCCGCCGTCGCCGCCACGCCCGCCACCCGGTCCTCGATCTTCGCGGTCAGCGCGTCGCGTTCCTCCTTCACCAACGAAGCGGTCGCCCGCGCCACGGTTTCGACTTGCTCGCCGACGAGCATCGCCGTCGCCCGCATCAACGCCTCGGTGTCCGGGTTCTCGCTCATGCCCGCGCTCCTTCCGCCGGCTTGCCCGCGTTCTTCTGCCGCTGCACCGCCTCGGCTTCCTCGTCGCCGAGGGCCGACAACAGGACGCGCTGGTAGTCGCGACCATGGAGGGCATGCCGCTCCGCTTGGAGGTGCAACGCGCACGACATGCACGACTGCGCGGCGACTTCGAACGCGACGGCGAGGGCGACGTGCTGCGCATGGAGGTCCGCGGCCTCGGCCGAGCCTTCCGGCAGAAGCGCGCGCAACTCGGCCGCATCGACCAGCAGTTCCCGCGTCTCGTCGTGCCCGCTGCCCGCCGGATTGCCCGCCGGCACCATGGACGCGTCGCCGGCGCGCAGGGCAGCGGCGCAGGCCACGAATGAAGCGTGCTGCGCCCGAAGCTGGCGCTCGGCCGCGTGGACCGATTCCCGCGACGTGCCCACTGCCATCGACGACGGCTTCGCCTTGTGCCGCTGCAATGCTGCCCGCGCCTCGCGCGGCAGCAGCGGCCTGTCGAGCGCCCATGCAAGCACGCCGCTATCGGCCATCGTCTCCAGCAGCAAGCTGTCGATAGCATCGAGCGCGCGCTGGTCCGATTCCGATGCGGCGCTCATGCCGCAGTGTCCTCGCACTGTGCCCGCCACGCCGCAGCCGCCGCGCGCTCGGCGACCAGGCGGTGCATGTCCGCTTCCCAGGAGCGCGCTTGCGCCTCAAGCCATTCGGCCTCGCTGCACGGACACGCGGCCGGCGCAGGCGGCACCGCGATGGGCGCGACCGTCTCCGCGATTCGTTCCAGGAACCCCTGCATCCCCGGCGCGCGCAGCGGCCAGCGCGTCGCATCGTAGGCGTCGGGCAGGCGTTGGCCCGTCATGCTGTGATGCACCAGGGCCGCGAACGCGCCGAAGCCCTCGGGCTCCGCGCCCGGCACGCGGTTGGGATCGGACAGCGCGATGTGCGCCGGGCCCAGGCCGACCAACCACATATGCGCGGCGTGCGCACCTTCGTGCACCGAAATATTCGCCCATCCCCAGCCATCGAGGCCGACGAAGCGATGATCGGGCGCGTCGGGGTCGGAATGCCCGATGGTGACGCCCTCTCGGCCGCAGGCGACCAGGGTCACCAGCCCGTTCGCCGCCGTGCTGCCCAGCGTCGCTGCGTCGAGCCACCAGGCGGGCGGGATCGATCGATGCGCGTCGAGCATCGCGACGGGCACCGCGACGCGCGCGGCACAAGCGATCCGGGCGACGATCCAGGCGAGCAGCGCGTCCTGCGCTTCGATGCCCGCGCGCGTGTCGGGATCGAGCAGCGCGTGCGTGGGCAGGATGCGCTTGGCGGTCAGCGCCGCGCGCTTGATGTCTGAGTGGGGGATGCCGGCGAGCATTTGCATCGACCACCGATACGCGCGCCAACGCGTCGCTCGGTGATGTTGGTCGCGCCACGAACAGGGTATGCTCGACCCATGCAGAAGCCGCAGCCCCTCGTCGCTCTCGGCGCCCTTCGCTTCGCCGCGATGGTGCGCGACGGTCGTGCGCTGCTGGACCTCTCGCAAGCCGACCTCGCGCAGCGGTCAGGCGTCAGCCGCGAGGCCATCGCCCGGCTTGAGGCCGGCTATGGCGGGATGCGCGTGCGCGATGTGGAGCGCGTGCTGGCCGCGCTACATGCTGGCGGCGTTGCCTTGTGCCAGTCGGGACGGCTCGACCTTCGTGACGCGCCGCATTGGCAGACCGCCCGCTGATCCTGTCGCTCAACGTCGAGCGCCGGCATCTGTCGAAGGGGCAGCAGGCGATTGCGCTGGCGATGGCGTATCCCAACCCGGAGAAGGGCGGGCGCGGCAAGAAGGGCGCGGTTGAAACTGTCAGGGTTTCCCAGAGGCTTTCTGCGGACGGGATCACCCGCGCCCGCGCAGTCCTGCGCTGGTCCACCGGCGCCGCGCATGCGGTCATGGCTGGCGCGATCAGCCTCGACGAAGCCTATCAGCAGCAGCGGCAAATCGAGCAGGACAAAGAGGACGAAACCGAGGCGCAGCGCGCGCAGCATGCGTGATCGCCGGCGTCGAGCCAAAGACCGAGGTGGTGGATGGCACCGACGCTGAGATCATCGCGCTGATCCTGTCGCTCAACGTCGAGCGCCGGCATCTGTCGAAGAGCCAGCAGGCGATGGCGCTCGCGATGGCGTATCCCGAACCCGGCAAGCGCGGGCGATATGCGGGCAAGGATGCAGGTTCTAAATACGCAGAAATTGCGGGTTTAGGAGCCCGCTACCTTCAGCAAGCCCGCGCCGTCCTGCGCTGGTCCACCGGCGCCGCGCAGGCGGTGATGGCGGGCGCGATTGGCCTCCAAGCCGCTGCGCGACGACATGCGCCAGCGGCGGAACGCGCGCATCCTCGAACTGCACGCGCAGGGCGCGACGCAGGAAGCCATCGCCAAAGCGGTGAAGCTGTCGGTGTCGCGGGTGAACGAGGTAATCCTCGCCGTTTCCGGAAACCGCGCTACAGCGGAAACCGGAAAGCCCACCCCCACCCCGATGCCGGACCTGCTGACCCTGGACGAGCAGCGCGCGGCGGACACCTCCGACCGCATCTGCACCATGCCCGGCGCGATCAGCCCCGCGCGCGCAGCGCCACCAGCGCCCGCGCCGCCGCCAGCCGCATCCGTTCGGCCTCGGCCCTCGCTTCACGCTCCCGCGCCTCCGCTGCCTCCGCGCGCTGCGTCTGCTCCGCTACCGCGCGCACGAGCCGATCATGTTCGGCCTCGCGCTCACGCCGCCCGGGCCGCGCCACGCGATGCCTCCGCGGGCTTCGCGACCACCGCGCCGAGGGCCACGCCTTCCAGCGCCGCGACGCGATTGCGCAGGGTCACAACTTCGGTCTCGAGCGCCACGAACCGGATGCTCAGGTCCGCGAGGATCTTCGCCTGTCGATCTGCTGCGCGCCGCGCGTCCTCTCGCCGAACCTGCAACGCCCCGATGATCTGTTGCTCGCGCAGGTGGCGCCGATAGCCGAGGAACACCGTCGCCGGATGATGGGTCCGATCCCGCTGCTTCGGCGGCAGGCCGTCCCGCCATGCGGTGACCGCGGCCTCATGCTCACAAAGCCAGACCGCATGGCTTCGCTCGCTTGCCTTGAGCGCCGATAGGCCAGGATGCTGCGCCAGCCATCGACGCCACGGCGCGCCGAGGTGTCCCGCCCTGCCGCCATGGCGCTCTGCGATGGCCGTGCGCGCGGTCCACAATGCACGACCGATGACGCGCCACTGATCGAACAGCCTCTTGCTCGGCTGGCCGGCCACGATCGACGCCGCCGCCCTGTCCGCCAGCGCGATCAGCCGCGCGGCTTCCGCGCCGAGTTCGATCACCGGCTCGGCCTGCCTCTTACCCATCCGCCGAGGCTCCCATCGCCAGCAGCGCACCCCGACCTTGCGGCATGCCCCGCCGGTCCAGCAGCCGCGTCACCGTGGACCTCGCGCAGCCCAGGCGCTCGGCGATCAGCGGAACTGTGGCGCCTCGCTCGCGCATGGCGAGTGCAGCGTCCGCATCGAGGCGCTGGCGCGCACCGCGGGCGGCGGCAACGACCACGGCCTGGGGCTGCGGGGCAGGCTGTGGCGTTGACTGTGGCTTGGGCTGCGCGGCCGGCGCTTCGACGACCAGCAGCCCGGGCCGACGCGCGACCACGACATGCTCGCGGCAATACCGGCCGCCCATCCCAGGCGCGCCCGCCTCCTGGACGCGCCGGCAGCAATGGACGTGCGTCGCCCGATCGCGATGGCCCCACATCGGCCACTTGCATTGAGCGCGGCCGGGCAGGCGCCGCGCGGGTCGGTCGTCGGCTTCGTCGTGCTGCGCGGCTTCATCGAGCATGGCGGGGCCGACAATAGCCGCTCCCTGGGTCGCGCAGGAATCCCATGGTGGTCGCGCGGGAAATGCACAGCGGCGCGGTGGACCGTGCACCGACGCGCGCGCACCGCGCAGCGCGCGCAGCGGAGCCGCCGGCGAACATTCCGAGCCGTGTCGGGCCGCCGTCCGCTGGCATCCCCGTTTTGCTTCCGGGGACTTACGCATGTGCCGAAAGTAGTGTTCGTGCGTGCGGTTTGGTTCAGAACCGATTTGACCGGACCCCACCCCCCCAAGCGCGAGACGGGTCACCCCCGGCGAGACACAAGGCCCATTCGGTCGGGTGCACGAGCATTTCGTGGCATCGGTCTGCGTCGGTCGCCGGGGTGGCGGGCATGGTGGTGATGAGGCTGGCGCGGCTGGCGCTGGTGCTGTGCGGGACGGGGTCGTGCCTGCGCAGCGGCGCGCGCCTGGGTGGGTCTGCGGTCGGCGTGGTGCGCTGGTGCGCGCTGGTGCTGCACCCTGCCCAGCGCGGTCCCTGCGCGCGCTGGTGGTGCTGGTGCGGGTGCGGGGTGGTGCAGCAAACGGGGTCACGCTTGCGCTGGGAAGCGCGCCTGGGGGAGCGCGGTGGTCGGGTGCGGGGGGTGGTAGCGCGCTGCTCCCCGCAACCCTGCCAGCGCGCTGCTGTGGGGGTGCGCTGGGTGGTGCGCGGTGGGGTGGTGCGCCGCGTTGCGCACAGTGCACGATAGCCGCGCCGCCACGCCCATGAGGATTCGCCCCTGTGCCGATGACGACCGAGGTGCTGCTGTCGATGGAGCCCGAGGAGCTCGCGGTGCATGTGCTGCTGGACGCGCGCAGTCGTGTGCCTCGGCATCAGAACGGCGGCATGGTGCACGCGGGCAATGACTACATCGGCATCCTGCAGCGGATGCTCGGCGGCGACCCCAGGCAGGACCCGCGCGGCGATGAGGTGGAGTTGGCTTTCAGCGAGGCGTGGGCGTGGCTTGAGGCGCAGGGTCTCTTGGTCCCGGCACCCGGCAGTAACGGCACGGCAGGCTGGCGTGTCCTCAGCCGCCGCGCGCGCCGCTTCAACAGCCCCGCCGATCTCGTGCCGTTCCGCATTGCGCGGATGATCGACCGGGACATGCTGAACCCGCGCATCCGGGAGGAAGTGTGGGCGGCCTTCATGCGGGCGCATTTCCAAGTCGCGGCCGGCGTGGCGATGCAGGCGGTGGAGACGGCGGTGCGCGATGCCTGCGGGCCGCTGAAGGACAAGGCGGGCAAGGAACTCTACGGCAAGTCGCTTATGGGCCGCGCGTTTGAGCCGGCGACCGGCCCGCTCGCGAACCAGGGGCTGCCGTTCCCCGAGCAGGAAGGCGTGCGCGACCTGTTCACCGGGGCATTTGGCGCGCACCGGAACCCGCTGGCGCATGGGCGGATGGCGATGGACGACGCTGCGGAGGTGGTGGAGTTGCTGCTGTTGGCGAATCACCTTCTGCGCATCGTGGACCGCGCGGTGGCGCGCAACGCCGCGGCGCAGCCGACCGAGTAGTGCTGCGCCCCTGCTGCGGATGGGTGCGGGGCGGCAAGAGGCGCAAAAAGAATGCGCACGTTGGACGCTACCGCGGCTGCGCCTTCTTGCGCTCCTGCATTGCGCGCCACAGTTCATCGCGGCGAGCGCGCGCTTCGTTCTCCGCTCGTTTCGCGGCAGCGGCAGCAGCGACGGTGATGGCAAGCAGGCGTGCGTGTTCTGCTTCCGAGACGGCGTCGGGCCAGCGCCACCCAGGTAGCGCGGCATTCGCGACCCGCAGGCGCTCGACCTTTCTGACCGCCGCTTCCCATCGCCGGCGCGCAGACGACGCTTCCCGCAGCACGGCCTTTGGCTTCCAAGGATAGGATTCGATCACGACGCGATAGTGGGGTCGGGTCTCAGCAGCGGCCTCCGCAGCATACGGCATCCAAAAGGCATGGAGGGCCGCAGCGTCCCGCAGGCGCGCCTCAGCACCGTCGAGCGCCTCGGCAATTGAGATCACGTAGTTCGGCCCGGTCTCGTCATCGCTGGTCCACGACGCGATGCAGAATGAACGGGGACCGCGCGGAGTCCGGCGCGATTCCGCGACGATGAATTGCAGTGCGCCGATCCCTTTGCAGGGACGGCGCTTCACCCTGACGTGCATGGCGTAGCGTCCATTCGCGCAAGTGGCTCGCGGACTTTCCGGCCCGGCGCGTAGCGTCCATTCGCCGTGGTCACCCTGCCGCTTTCCGACGCTTGGCGTTGCGTCCATTGGGTCAAGCCACGCAACGTGCATCCGCTGGTCATCGCTTGCGTCCCGAGCCGAGCGCGGCGCCCGCGATGGCGCTGAGCAGGCCAGCCGGCATCGCATCGAGATCGCGCCCGCCTGCCACCCACGCCTCCCACGCAGCGCGCCGCGCCTTCGGGCAGGCGAACCGCGCCGCGGGGTCCCGCTGCCCGAACAGGTCGGGCTGCTCGACCTGGTCCTGCGCGGCGGGCAGCCCGAACAGGCCGCCGTCGAGCGCGTCGGTCATGGCTGGTCTCCGTGGCTGGTGGTGACGATCCGGTCGCCCTCGATGCGGGCGCCGGCGACGGTGGCGAGAGCCCGCCGCACGGCGCGGCGCTGCTCGCAGTCGGTGAGAGTGATGGTCATGAGTCGCCCCCCCGCGCGCGGCGCAGCGGCACGATGTTCGCGGGCGGCGGCCGTTCATCCCGCTTGGCGCGGGCGACCTTCTGCATCCAGCGGTAGAGGCGCCGGCCGACCGCATCGAGCGCGTCTGCATCGGCCGCGGCTTCCTCGGCCAGCATGTCGCGCCCGCTGCGGGACCGCGCGAAGGCTTCCGCCGTGTCGCGCAGGAGCGCGGGCGGGATGCCATCGGCACTGAGATCGCGCGCCGCCTGCAGAACCCATCCGCCGAACAGGCCGTCTTGGTCGGGACGGCCCATCGCAGCGAGCATGTCGGTCGCGATCGCCGCCTCGTCCTCGGTCAGGGCGCTCCATGCCACGGGCGATGCGGGCATCGGCGCAGACGGGGAAGCCTTCGGGGGGACCGGCAAGGACTGCTGCCGGGGCGGGGACGTCCTGTCTGCCGTTCGGCCTGTCGCCGGCAATGGTTCCGCCACGTCGCCAGCCAGTCGAGTTTCCGCCCCTTCTCGCCCGGGACGCTGATCCAGTAGTCGCGGAACTCGGCGGCGACGGCTTCGGGGTCGAGCCCGTGCTCTTGGGCGAAGGTGCGTGCCTCGGGTGACGGGCGCCAGTCGGGGGGAAGGCGGGACGCCTTCGGCTCAGGAGCGGGTGGCTGTTTCCGCACCCGTGCAGCGCCCGTCTGGCCTGCTAAGTCGAGAGGCTTCTCCGTAGGCTTCTCTGTAGGCTTCTCGGGGGGATGTGGTCCCCCCCTATTAGGGATGCCGTCCCCCCCAATTAGGGATGCCGTCCCTCCCATTTTTCCAAAATAGGGGGGGATGCCGTCCCCCCCATTTTCCGAAATAGGGGGGGATGCCGTCCTCCCCATTTTCCGTGGCCGTCCCCTCGCGCGCGTCTGAACCTTCGCCGCCTTCCTCGCTGTCGTCCGTGCGTTGGCGCGATCACGAAGCGCCGACCAGCCGATCCGGTAGCGGGCGGCCCTGGTCGAAGTCGCCGGCTCGACGCAAGTGAGAATGCGCTTCTCGACCAGCCCATCGACGGCCTTGCGGATGGTCTTGGGATCGACGTCGAGACGCCATTGCAGTTCCTCGACCGCCACCCAAGCAATCCACGGTCCGTCCTCACCCTCGCTGCGCAGGAAGGACAACAGCGCGCCGCGTTCGTAGATGGGCAGGCCCGCATCATCGAGCCAGCGATAGGCGTCGAGGATGGTCGGCTCCTTGGGGGCGCTCATGCCCCGACCTCCCACAGCACGTCGCCTATGCGCGAGAGGTCGTCCTGCACGGAGGCCCGGACATGCCCCCGCTTTCCCTGCCGGTGCTTCGCCACGAACAGGTCCATCCTGCCCCGCTCGCGCTCGAGATCGTCGTTGTGTCGGCGCAGACGGTCCGCGAATCGTTCCTCACTCTCGCGATCCAGGCGCACGGGCTTGCGCTTATCGAGATGGAGTTCCGCGCGATGCAGCAGCATCACCACGTCCGCGTCCTGCTCGATGGAGCCCGACCACCGCAGGTCGGCCATGGTCGGGCGCGGGTCCTCGCGATTCTCGACGTCGCGGTTCAACTGCGCGGCCACGATCACCGGCACGTCCAGCGCCAGTGCCATCCGCTTCATCGCCTTGCTGTTCGCCTCGGTGGCCGCGACCAGGCCGTCCTTCGCGCCGCCGGCTGGCGCCCGCAACAGGCCGAGATAGTCCACCACCACAAGGCCGACCTTGTGCTGCCGCACCATCGCCCGCGCCCGCATCAGCACGTCCGCAGCCGACATTTCCTGCCCCGCGACGATGTGGATGCGCGACAGGGTGGGCGCGGCGCGCGCTTCGCGCAGCGCGTCCCATTCCTCCGCGGTCAACGCGCCCGCGACCTCCACGCGCAGCCGGTCGCCCGGCACGCCGGACAGGTTCGCCAGTAGCCGCACACGCCAGTCCTGCGCCGGCATTTCCAGCGAGACGATGCACGAGGCCACGCCGGAACGCGCCGCGCTGACCGCGATCTGCCCGGCAAGCATGGACTTCCCGACAGTCGGCCGCGCTCCGACCACCACCATCTGGCCCGGATGCACGCCGCCCCGCAGCAGCCGGTCGAGGTCGCGCAGGCCTGTCGGGATCGCTCGCGACCGGGCAGGAGCGGCGACGGCCCGATCCATTTCGCCGAGCAGTTCGTCAACGGCATCGAGCGCCAGCACCACGCGGTCGCCGGCGCCTTCAGCAGCAACCCCGGCGAGGGCCGCCGACGCCTCGCTGAGGATCTCGGGACCGGCTGGCTCGTCCAGGCGCTCGATGACCGCTTGGCGAAGCTGGTCCGCGATCTCCACCGCGCGCCGCCGACGCCATCGGTCCACAACCTGCGCTGCGAAGAACCGCAGGTCGCTATTCGGGCGGATCATGGTCAGCAGACCGGCGAGATATCGCGCGCCGCCGACCTCGGTCAGGATGCCCTCGGCCTCGTATGCCGAACGCAGCGTGGTCACCGCGGCCACGCCGCCGGTCCCGGTGATCCTCAGCACGTCCGCATAGATTCTGGCGCAGAGCGGGTCCGAGAAATGCTCGGGTTGCAGCAGGTCGGACACGAGATCGACTGCCGCGTTGCGGGCGAGCAGCGTGCCGACCACACCCTGCTCCTGCTCGACGGTGGAAAGCAGCACGTCGCGACCCGGCGGCGGCGCCCATGAATCGAAACCGCTCATGACCTCCCCCACTCGCGCGAGAGGCGTGGCAGCAGGTCCGCAATCACGTCGCCGATGTGTCGGAGCCCGGGCATGCGTCGTCCGTTCACGCAGGCGGCGCCTGCGAGGGAATCCGCTGTCTCCTCAGCGGGGCGTTTCGTGGGGTGGTCGGTCTGCTGCTGGCCGGGCTCAGCCGGCCATCGTCCTGCTGGTTCGGGGTCGGCGGTCGCCGCCGCCTTCGCCGCGCGGGTCGCGCTGCGGCGCCTGCGTGGCGCACGAGACGGCTTTGCTGGTGGGCGCGGCGCCACCCGTCCGCGCGACGGTGCAACGGGCCTGGAGGACGGCCGGGTGGCCGCGCGCTCGTGCATCGCGATTGCGATGAGCGCTCGGACCGCAGCCGGCCACGCTCGCTCGGGCAGGCTCACGCCGAGCCGGCGCGCGCGGCGCCGAACCTCGGGGGCTACGATGGGTGGGAGGTGACGAACGTCGTCGGGCATTTCGGCTCCGCTGTGGAGCCGCCGCATCACGTCCAGGTCTCGTGCATCTTGCACTGCTGCGTCGTCGTGGTAGATGCAGTTCGGATGTAGTATCTCTCGCTACCAGCGGCGACGTCGTGGACCAGGAAGCCTGCGATGGCATGTTGCGTTTAGAGGCCCTCGCGGTTCGCGCCGCGGGGGCTTCGCCATTTCAGGCCGCGTCACATCGCGGCAGCAGCCCTCCCTCGATTCTCGTGCGCGCCGCGTCCCGCAATGGGTGCGGTGGTCGGGTGCTACGGTGCAACCTAAGCGCGCTGGGTGCAATGCTGCAAACGCCCGCAAACCCAGGCTCAGCAAGGGTTTCAGCCCGGTCGGTGTCGGTCGATGCGGCGGCCTTCGGCACCAGCGCGCTCACTCGGCGGCGGGCGGCTGCGGAAAGATCGGCGCCGTGGTGGCAGCGCGCTGCGTCTTCTTCGCGCCGATGCGCGCAGCCGGGACGCCGCCGGCAGCGGAGCGGGCTGACTGTCGCGCCTGCTGGCGCATCGCGCGCGTGAGCGCGGGCAGGCCGTCGCGGCGCAGGCGTTCGAGTTCGCTGGCCGGAATTGTCACGCGACCATTCGCCTCGGTCGCCTGCAGGAGGTTGAACGCCCGCAGCAATCTGACGAACTCGTTGCTGCGGTCGATGGCGCGCGCGAACTCGGCCTGGGAATACGACACGCGTGCCGCGGGCGGCGCCTTCGCTGCGCGCACGAGCCCGGCTTCTGCCAGCGCCTCCGCGACGGCGAGCTTGACTTCGCGACGCAGAATTTCGGTGAGATCGACCACGGAGAGAATCCTGCACGCTCGACGACCCGAGCCAGCAGGTCGTCAGGGTTGCAACGCGGTCCCTTCTCCGGGGTCGCCAGCTTCGCTCAATCGTCGCAGTCGCGCAAGGCGAATGCGCGTGCCGCCCCGCGCGATTGCGCGCGCCCTATGCGGTGCTGCCGCCGATCACGAACGCTTCCCATTTCAACAGCACTTCGCGCCGGCGCTCGACCAACGCGGACCTTGCGTAGGCTGACACCACCGGGTCTAACCGATGCGCAAGCAAAGCCTCGGCGAGGTGGTGATCGACGCCCTGGTCCTGGCACCACGATCTCAACGACGCGCGCATGCCGTGGCCGGTCGTCCGGTCGCGCCAGCCCATCCTGTCGAGCGTTTTCAACGTCGCCATGCCGCTGATCGGCTGGCGCGCATCGTTGCTCGCGAAGATGAACTCCGTGCGCCGCACCGCCTCCTGCCGCCGCAGCGCCGCGATCGCGCTCGGGACCAACGGCACGATGTGCTCGCGCGCCGCTTTCATCCGCGAAGCAGGAATCGTCAGCACGGCCTCGTCCCAGTTCACCTCGCTCCAAACCGCGCGGACGATCTCGCTGGTCCTGCAACCCGTCAGCACGAGCAGCCGCATCGCCTCTGCCGCCGCGCCGTGGCGCTCTGACAACGCGGCCCAGAAGCTGGGAAGCGCGCGCCAGTCGAGCGACCGCAGATGCCGGTCGCCCTCGTCCTTGGGCTTCGGGAGCAGATGCCGCAGCTTCTGCCAACCGGCTGGGTTTGCGCGATCCTCAGGCACCCAGCCGTGCGCTTGCGCGTGCTGATAGGCGAGCGCCAGCTGGCTCTGCGCTTTCCTCGCCCGCGACTGCGCGCGCTGCCAGTGCGGCGCGAGAAACTCCTTCACGTCGGTGGTCGTCAGCGCCGCGATGGGGCGGTCGCCGAGGCCGGGGGCGATCACCTTCCCGGCCGCGTCCTTCGTGTCCTCGCAGATCATCGAGTGCAGCGAGAGGACGGCCTTGATGTAGTTCGGGCGCCAGGAGGCCGTGTGCGTCGCCCGGTAGGCGGCGCAGACCTCACGCACGGTCTTGCCGGTCGGCGTCTCGATGCTCTCCGATTCGCGGCGCGCGCGGCGCTGCTCGATGGGGTCGATGCCGCGGGCGAGGTCGTCGCGCATCTCCTTCGCCAGCGCCTTCGCCTTCGCGAGCGAGGTCGCGGGCCATGCGCCCAGGCCGGCGTATCGCTCGCGGCCTGCGATCCAGTAGCGGAGGGTGAAGGACCGGCCGCCGGTGCGCGTCACCTCGACATAGAGGCCGGGCACGGCGCGGTCATGGACGGGATAGCGACCCTGCGGCAGCCCCTCGATATCGGCGGCGGCGAGGCGGGGCTGTGCAGCGTCGTTCTGCTTGGTCGGTCGGGGCATGGTTGGGCGGTTCCTCTGGTCCGTCCGTCCGCCCAACCCCCGGTGCCACCCCCGGTCCTCGCGCAGCGTGGGTTGCGGACGGTTGGGGTCCGTCCACGCATTAAACCCAGGAACGACCTGGGAAAGCGAGTCTGGTAGGGGGTGGTTTGGGGGGTAACTGGCGGAGGGGATGGGATTCGAACCCACGATAGGACTTGACATCCTATAACGGTTTAGCAAACCGCCGCCTTCGGCCACTCGGCCACCCCT
>LNFM01003404.1_pt1 | contig 31324 bp, 31 predicted proteins | sample 596031 | NCBI WGS metagenome assembly LNFM01 (sample SAMN04254537, study PRJNA301005) | activated carbon metagenome | isolation source: dual media filters at the Ann Arbor, Michigan drinking water treatment plant | place: USA: Ann Arbor | reverse complement strand
AAGGCTGTCGGAGATGCCCTTGAAGCCTTCGACATCCGATTCCATCACCTTGGAGATGGCCCAGACGGCGGCGTTGTCCTTCGCGCTGGCGATGCTTTTGCCGGTGGAGATGTCTGCCTGGGTTTTGTTCAGGTTCGCGTTGATGCCCTTCATGGTCTGCAGGGCAACCATCGCGCTGTTATTGGTCAGAATCGACGACATTATTCAGTCCTTCACACAAGGCCGCAGATTTCACGGCCGGGAAAGCCACAGGACGTGGCAGAAGGGGCGTTCTGTCCGTGCTTGCCGGGTATCCGGGAAGCGCCGCCTCGTCATGAGGCGCAGGCCCAATCAGGCAGCAAAGGCCCTAACCATTCCCTAATTCGCGCAGGTCAATTGCCCAGCATTTGATTGACTTCAGACGCGATGGGAACGGGTTTCCACAAACGCGCTGATCTGGGCCTTTTGACCGCGGGAATCGTATGTCGTTAGCGTCGGGCCCCTGACGACTTCGTTCAGCCTCAGCCTGGCTGCCTTGACGCCACGGGTTGCCGCATCAAGCAAGCGTGCGTTTCGTTGCGCCTTTGCCTGTAGAACCTCGGCAGTCTTTCGGTCAGTCGTCGCAAGATCTTGCGCTTCAATCTGAGGGGTCAGCCGGGTCAGGGAGTCAAAGTCGCCTGCGATCAGCGCAGCGGCTGCCAGATCAAGAAGCGTCTCAAGCTTTTCCATTCTCGGCCTCCGACATTGATTTGAAGATGATTTCGGCCAGCCCCAGGCCGCCGCTTTGAACGATCAGCCGGGCCTGCTCCTGCCGCAGGAAAGAAGTGAACTGAGCTTCCCCCTGGCCTCCGCCGAATGCCCCCTGCATTTCGGACAACCCGGAATGTGCCAGCATTTCTGACAGGAATGTCGCTTCCAACTCTTCCGCCTTCTTCATCAGCTGCTGCTGGCGAACTGACGCGGGTGACGTAACGGGATGAAGATCCATGGCTTGCTCCGGATAGTTCGGATTTTCAGCAACCATCCGGCAAGCAAGTAAAGAATGGGTAACTTGTCTCGGAGAAAGTAGGTTCGTTGCGGCAGAAGTCGTGGAGCTATGCAGAACCCTCTTGCAGCATTGATGATGCCAACCCTTCCGGCCGAGGCCGCGAGTTCGACGGTCTCTTTGGAGCCGGGCGATGGATCATTTGCCGAGACCTTTGTGGAAGCCGACAATGCGTCCGAACCTACGCTGCTTTCTCAATATGCAGGCGGATCGGATTTTGTTGTACCGCTTTTCTGGCCCACGATGACTGCGCCGAGGCCCGCATTCCTGGTTGCTACTGGTGCCTCTGTTGGCATCGAAATGCATTCCTTCGACCAGCCTGCCGTATTGGCTGGATCAAACATCCCTCTCCAAGTGGTTGAAGGCGATGCAGAAGGGACGATGCTGGATCCGCGCTTCGGCAAAGGCACACCGGGAGATGGGTCGACCCACTTGTCGGTGAGCGTGGAATTGTCCGCAGCGTACTCTGAATCAGCGTCGAGTCTTGCTGCTGTTGTGAGACCGGTCCTTTCGGGTAATCCCGCGGAATTGTCGACAGCCAAGTATGAGATAAGCTCCGCACCGGCATCGCTGGCGACCACGCCGGAGAATCAGACAGCACTGCTGCCCGCGATCACTCTGGCAACCGAACCCAAGTCAGATTCGAACAAGCCAGACACTCACGGATTGAAGCAGACGCCTGTAGGCCGCCCCAGCAGTGAGGATGCAGCGACAGTCGCACAACCCAAGAGCACCCTGCTCCTAGAAGGGGATCTGTCGCCGTTGCCCGACAGTCACCCGACTCTCGTCGGCGTCATCTCGAATCAGCCGAATGCGCAAGTAACGGTGCCGGGTCAGTTTGCCATGCAGCCACAGTCGGACGGCCATCCAATCCCACTGCTCGAGCGCGTCTCTGTTGGGCATATCCCGCCGATGTGGCAAATGGGTCCACCCGACGCAGGGACCGCCGAAGTGACGAAAGGTCAGCCGTCTCATATTTCAGCCGCTGCGGACGCTGGGCTGAAGTTGCAGACAGAGGAATGGCCTGACCTGTCCCCGGTTGTGACTTTAAGTCAGGTCCACGATTTGGGCGCTGAGCCGCGGGAGATCAGTAGCAGCTTCTGGGAGCGGTTCTTCTCGGATCATTCCATTTCCGCGCCATACCACGTGCGAAAGTCTGCATCGGGCGTGTCTCCGTCAGAAATCGTCAGCCCCCTGGCAACCTCGGTGTTCCCGGTTCTGACTGACACTTCTGAGCCTTTTGCCGCGAGCTCGACTAGCTCCGACCCTCAGCCACTGACCGACGCTTCGTTTAGGGGTTTGGAAGAAGCCGTCAAGCAACCCGGAATCCTACCCGAAACGGCAGTAGCACCGACGGCAACAGTTGACGGTTTCATCGGCATCGCTCAGTCCGAAATGGTGATCGCCGGATGGGAAGAAGCCCTTGCGCAACTTGGAGATGGGGCCGATCTTCTCCAGTCTCACGGTTTGGCGTCCTCAGTCCGCGCTTCGGCTGGTGTCTCGATGTCGCCTTCTAGCCTCCCAGCGTTGCCCGTTCCGCAGGTTGCAGCACAGTTGGCCGGGGTTCTGGTTCGCAGTCCCGGTACAGTTACGGAACTCGCCCTTTCTCCGGAAGAGCTTGGACATGTGAGACTTCGCATGGAGCCGGACGCAGCGAACCCGGATCGTATGCTGATCCTGATCAGTGTTGAGCGACCCGAGACGCTCGAACTTTTCCGGCGCCACGCTGGGGAGCTTGCCGAGGCAATTCGCAGCGCTGGCTATTCTGGTGCGGACATTGGCTTTGGCCAAAACGGCAAGGAGGGCAGTCCCGAACACAGGAAGGAACAGTCTTCCGCCGGGCCCCATCTTCCCTTCGACGAAACCGGTCACATCGAACCCATCCAAATGCTGCCACCTGGCGCGTCACTCGATCTCAGATTGTGAGGCTAAAATGGACGTCACTTCCGTCAATTCCGCGGCATCGCCTGCCACCAGCGCGCCGGCCCCGTCGAAGATCAGTTCAGACTTCAACACATTCCTGCGCATGCTGACCGTGCAGATGCAGAACCAGGATCCGCTGAACCCGATCGATTCGGCCGACTACGCCGTGCAGCTTGCAACCTTCTCGGGGGTCGAGCAGCAGGTCCGCACCAACCAGCTGCTTGCCGACCTTCAGGGCAGGTTTCAGCAACTGGGGATGGCCGAGATGGCCAGCTGGATCGGCAAGGAAGCCCGGTCGAATGCGCCGATCCGGTATGAAGGGTCCCCGGTAACGCTGTCGCCCAATCCGGCGATCGGATCGACGCGTGCCGTTCTGGCGGTCAGGGATAGTGACGGGAATCTGGTGTCGCGGGAAGAGATCCCAGTCAGCACCGAACCGTACCAGTGGCTGGGTGGGGGCATGGACGGCTCACCGCTGCCTCCCGGCATCTACGCTATCGAACTTGAAAGCCTGAACGGCGATTCGCTGATCGACTCCCGCCCAGTCGAACACTACGCGCGGGTTGTCGAAGCCAAAAGCGGAACTGCCGGGACGATCCTTGTCTTGGGCGGAGGAATTGAAGTCCCAGCTGCCAACGTCACCGCGCTGCGGAGCCCTGCAGTATAGAAAATTTCAGAACGCTGCCCAAAGGGCGCGGCGGGTCGCCGCCAGCTGTCGTTGGTCAGGCAGCAGGCCCAAGGGTCGCAAACGGAGCGTCCTGCAGGTAATTCTGCGTCATGTAATTGATGAAGTTGTCGCGAAACTGTCGGGTGTGCGCATGTGCCAGCGCATCCGCCCGAACCACATCCCGATCTCGGATGGCGGCAAACATTTCATCATGCTCGTCGGTCAACAGGACTTCTTCATTCCCTTGTTCAAGGTAGGCGAAGTGCAAGTGAAGCATCCGCCGTCCCTGGTTCAAAAGCCGTTCGTAGAACGCAGCGAGGTAGGGGTTTCGACCGGCAAGCGCGATCGACATGTGGAATGCCTTGTTCGCCTCGGACATGGCAAGATGTTCGCCCTTGTGGACCGCTGCCACGAAGTCGCGTTGTCTGCGAGCGATCATCTTCAGATCCAGGTCCGTCCGCAACTCTGCCGCCAGGCGGGTGTTCATCCTTTGCGCGACATCCAATGCTTCGACGTATTTGGGGAAGCTTTGGACATCGATGGGTGCCACGACGGTCGACCGGTTCGAAAGCGTCACGACAAGATCGTCGCCGGCCAAGCGTATCAGCGCCTCACGCACAGGCGAACGTGACATCGATAAGCGCTCTGCCAGCGACGTCTCGTCGAGAACCGAGCCGGGTTGAAGCTGCAAGGCAAGGATTTCGTCGCGCAGAGTTTCATAGGCGAACCTGACACCCGTGCCCTTCAAACGCCTTGGCTCAGTCTCTTCCCGCATCCCATAACCCTCTGCCGAACCGTCAGACAACCCTAGACCAACTGCTGCCAACAAGTCGACACCGTCCATTTTTGATTTGACGTGTCGTCATGGTGTCGTCATAAATCGAGCCAGTCTGAACATGGGCTAGGACCGAGTCCATCCTCAAAAACCTCCTTCTCAGTTGGGACGACCAAGCCGAGAATGAGTCAAATCGGCCCGCAATCCGGGCCCGCAAAGGACAACGTATGCTGAAGCTTTCGGGGGTCTTGCCCGCCCTGGTCACACCGTTCACCGCTTCGGGTGACATCGACTTTGCGGCGTTCGAAAGTCACCTTCGGTCGCTTCGTGCGGCGGGCGTGTCCGGGTGGGTGCCCTGTGGCTCTTCTGGCGAATACAACCTGATGAGCGATGACGAACGTAGCCGCGTGCTGCAGTTCGTCAGGGACTTCGCGACCAATGGCGAAACCTTGATCGCAGGGACGAACGCCCCGTCAACGGCAGGCGTCATTGCCAACACCATGCGCGCCAAGGCGATGGGCTACCATGCCGTTCTTCTTGCCGTTCCGTTTTACACCAAGCCCAGCCAGGCAGAGATCGTCCACCACTTCGCCAAGGTCATCGAGGCCACGCACATGGACGTCGTCCTGTATTCCTACCCAGGGAAGGATGGCGTCGAGATCGGCTATGAGGCTCTTGATGCATTGGCCGCCAATCCCCGCATCATCGGGATCAAGGAAAGCTCTGGGGTCCTGCAGCGCGCGATCGGGATCTCATCGCGCTATGCCGGTCGCATCCAGCTGGTTTCCGGCTCGGATGATATTGCCTGGGATTTCATGCATTGGGGGGCAGACTGCTGGATCTGCGGCCCGGCAAACTGCATGGCCAAGCCGGTCTGCGAAATGGACGCGGCGTTCCGCAGGGGCGACCATGCCCGGGCCAAGGAGATTATGCAGGTGCTTTGGCCGGCGATGAACGTGCTGGAGTTGGGGAAGTTCGTTCAGAAGCTCAAGTACGGTTGCGAACTGCAGGGAAGCCCGGTTGGAGATTGTCGCCTTCCGTTCGGACCACTGACCGACGACGAAAAGGCGGAATTCCGCGCGGCAATGCAGCCGATCCTGAACTGGGTCTAAGATAGTTCCACCCGGCAACTCGACAGGCGCCAGTCGGCTGACAGGCAGGTTCCGACTTGCCCCGACCGCACTTCCGGGATTGACTTGCTCTGCGAAGCGGCCCGCGTGCTCGGTGTACCTATACCAGAAGGGCTCTGGCTGTTGATCTCGATCCCCATCATCACGACCAACGACTAAGGATGACTTCATGGCACAGAAGGTTTGTCTCGTAACCGGAGGAGGACGCGGGATTGGCGGCGCTGTCGCCCGCGAGATGCATGTGCGCGGCTACGCTGTCGTGCTGATGTCTCCGTCTGAAAGCTGTGAAGTACTGGCGGCAGAGCTGGGCGGCGTTGCCCATCGCGGGGTCGCCCAGAACGCCGACGATCTCAAGGCGGTGGTTGACCTCGCTATGGACACCCACGGCAGGATTGACGCTGTTCTCAACCATACCGGCCATCCGCCAAAGGGCGACCTTCTGTCGATCCCGGATGAAGGCTGGGACCTGGCACATGACATGATCCTGACCTCGGTGATCCGGATGGCACGTCTGGTGACGCCAGTCATGGAACGGCAGAAGGCCGGCTCGATCGTCAACATCACCACGTATGCCAGTCATGAACCTTCGCTTTGGTTTCCGGCGTCCTGCACCTACCGGGCCGCAGTCTCAACCTTCACAAAGCTTTACTCGGACCGCTATGGTCCGGCCAACATCCGGATGAACTGTCTTGCGCCCGGGTTCACCGACAGTCTGGACGTCGCCAAATACGGCGAGCTTGCCGCCCTGAAACGGATCGGCACTGTGCAGGAACAAGCCAAGGCGGCCGCGTTCCTTCTGTCTGATGACAGCAGCTATGTCACCGGCCAGACGCTGCGCGTTGACGGCGGCCTGACACGGTCGGTGTAACCGCCAAGCCGAACGCTTTTCAATCGGCCGGAGTGAAGTCGAACTGCATGATGTGCCGATAGGTCTGACCCACATCCAGACGAGCGGAAGGGAAATGCGGCGTGTTGGGCGAGTTTGGAAAGCGCTGGGTCTCTGCCGCAAAACCGGCAAAGCGCGGATACTTGGCGCCCGCCTTGCCCGGTGTCCTGTCGAAATGCGCCCCGGTGTACAGCTGAACGCCGGGTTCCGTTGTCGACATCTGCATCCTGCGGCCGGAAGCGGGGTGTGTTGCTTGCAGGCAGGACCGCAAACCGGCCGCGTTTGTGGGTGAGGAGAGGCAGAGATTATGGTCGAACCCACCGGGTCCAGGCATCGTGGTGCCGATGAGTCGCGGCTTCCGGAAGTCATAGGGCGAGTTGGCCACAGGGCGGACTTCGCCGGTCGGGATCAGCCGGTCATCGACTGGAAGGTAGAACCCGGCGTCGATCTGCAACTCTTGCCCCAGGATGTCGCCCGACCCATGCCCCGCCATGTTGAAATAGGCGTGGTTGACCAGATTGACTATTGTTGGTGCGTCGGTTTCGGCTTGCATCTCGATTTGCAGCCCAAGCCCTTCGGCCCGATAGGTCGCCCGCACTGTCATCGTGCCGGGGTAACCCATTTCGCCGTCAGGCGAGGAGGTAACGAGGGTCACGTGAGTGTCCGAATGATCCTCGATCTGCCAGTGCTTGGTATCCAGACCTGACCGACCGCCGTGCAGGTGTTGCTCGCCCTCGTTGCAGTCAACCTGAATGGACTGTCCGTCCAGCTTGAATTGACCTCCGGCGATCCGGTTGGAGTACCGGCCGCAGGTCGCCCCGACATAGGTGCCATGCTTCACCCAGTCGGCCAAGTTATCAAAGCCAAGGACAATATCAGCCAGCAGACCAGTTCGGTCAGGCACCCACAACTCTGCCAGCCTTGCACCGTAGGTCAGGATTTCAGCCCGTAGGCCGCGATCTCCGATAAGGGTTATCCGGTGGACATCGTGCCCATCAAGCTGTCCGACCGTGACACTGCTGGCCATGATCAGACTGACCAGTTCGACGGCAGCAGGGCGTCAGGCAAGTTCTGGTATGCCACGGGCCGCAGCCACCGCCGGATCGAAAGCGTGCCAACCGAGGTTGCGCCAAAGTTCGTCGAGGCCGGATAGGGCCCGCCATGAACCTGGGAATCGACGACTTCGACACCAGTCGGAAAGCCATTGGCCAGGATGCGGCCCGCCTTCCGCTCCAGCACCGGCATCAGCAGACGTGCAAGGTCCATGTCGTCTGGTTCAAGGTGCAGGGTGCAGGTCAGCTGGCCTTCCAGACTGCGCGCGATCGCCTGCATTTCGCTTGCATGGCGCACCCGGATTATCAGCCCAAGCGGCCCGAAGACCTCTTCAGCCAGAGAATGATCCGAAAGCCAATCAGCGCCAGACACTTCGAACAGGTAGGGCGTGGCATTGCGCAGGTCGCAGGTCGTGGTCAGCACCGACCTGACGCCAGCCCCCCGTGCAACGCGGTCGCGACCGCTCCGGAAGGCCTCGGCTATGCCGACGGTCAACATGGTTTGAGGTCCGACAGCCCCGACAGCCAGCTTTGCTGCCTGAACGAACGCATCTGCGTCCGGGCCGTCGATCACGACCGCGATTCCCGGATTGGTGCAGAACTGACCGGCACCCAGGGTCAGCGATCCCGCCCACCCCTTGGCAATCGCCTCACCCCGCGCGGCAAGCGCGGCTGGAAGCAGGAACATCGGATTGACTGACCCAAGCTCGCCGAAGAACGGAATCGGCTCGGGACGCGCGGCACAAAGGTTGAAAAGTGCGCGCCCTCCGGCAAGCGACCCGGTAAAGCCGACTGCCTTGATGAAGGGATTCTGGACCAGCGCCTCTCCGACATCACGCTTGCCACCCTGGACAAGACTGAAGGTGCCCGCAGGGATTCCGCTCGCCTTGACGGCAGCGTCGATCGCGTGGGCTACAACTTCACTGGTACCCGGATGCGCCGAATGGCCTTTCACGACCACCGGACAACCGGCAGCCAGGGCCGACGCGGTGTCCCCACCCGCGACCGAGAAGGCGAGCGGGAAGTTGGACGCGCCGAAGACCGCTACTGGGCCAACCGGACGTTGGATCAGCTTGATGTCCGGGCGCGGGGCGGGTTGCCGGTCAGGCAGTGCCGGGTCGTGCCGACGATCCAGCCAACCATTCGCAAGAATATGGGTGGCAAACAGGCGCAACTGCCCGACTGTCCGACCCCGCTCACCCTCAAGGCGCGCGGCAGGAAGGCCGGTTTCCTGAGTGCCGATTTCAGTGATCTCTGCGCCTCGTGCGTCGATTTCATCGGCGATCGTATTCAGAAACGCTGCGCGCTCTGCGTTGGAAATGGTGGAGTATGCAGGAAATGCCGCTTCTGCAGCTTCGCACGCCGCATCGACATGAGATGGGGTCCCGGCCGAGAAAGTCCGTGCGGGGCCGTGGGCGGGAGACGATTGAAAGCTTTGGGCCGATGCGAGCCAATCGCCCGCAATGAGATGTTTTCCAGTCAGCATACTGTGTCTTTCTTGAACGGGCGCAAATCGCGCCGGCCTGAGTTAGAAATGAAACGCTGCAGTGGTCTCGCGTGAGCCCAGGGTCAGCGCATCCGCGACGTGAACCATGGGCGAAAGATCGACGTCCGATTGACGGGTGCGCACCAGTTCGGCCATCCGCGCATACAGCGAGGGATACTCACCCATGATGGTGTTCTCTCCAGCCGCAGTCTTGCCGTCGATTTCCAGCACATTGCCACCCATGCGCAGCGCAAGTTTGCCCCTGTCGGTGCTGACTGTGATGTCCCAGGTCTGCGGGCCTTCTTGTCGCCAGTCGAAATCCGCGGTGACATTGCCTGAGAAGGTCAGTTGCGCCGCGATGGGCGTCTGGCGGTTGTCGGGGAATTCCAGCCGCGCCTTGGTCAGGTGGACAGGCTTTGGCAGGATCTCGGTCAGGATTGAAAGGGCGTTGATCCCAGGGTCGAACACGCCCATTCCACCCGGCTCGAATACCCAATCCTGACCGGGATGCCATTTCCGGACATCCTCACGCCAGGTGATATGCGCGCTCTGGACCGTCGCATCCGCCAACCAGGCCTTTGCCGGGGCCACCGCATGGGCCATGCGGCTGTGCCAAGTGGCAAACAAGGTCAAGCCACGGTCGCGCGCCAGGGCTACCTGTGCATGCACTTCGGCCAAAGTCGCGCCCGGCGGCTTTTCCAGCATGACATGTCGCCCGGCCAGCAGTGCCGCTTCCGCATAGTCAAACCGGGGGACCGGGGGCATGCACAGAGACACGACCGGCACGTCGGGTCGTTCGGCCAGAAATTCCGCAAAATCCGTATAGGCGGGAACGCCCCGGACGCTGCCCTTGCGGCTCACCGTGGCCGCAAGTTCCCAGTCCGGGCTAGCGGCTATGGCCGGCACATGCTGGTCAAGGGCGATCTTGCCGACCCCAACCAGCGCAACCTTGGTCTTGCCGGCCATCAGTGGCTCTCCCGTGCCACCGCGTTGCCACGGCAGCCGACCAGAAAGTCCATGTCGGCCCCCTTGTCGGCGCCCTGAACGTGGTCGTGGTAGAGCTTGGCATAGCCGCCCGACGGCGGTTCCACGGCGGGTTTCCAGGCGGCGAGGCGGGCCTTCAGCTCTTCCTCCGGAATATCCAGATGAAGGCGGCGGTTCGCCACGTCCAGCTCGATCATGTCGCCGTTCCGCACCACGGCCAGCGGACCACCGCGGGCCGCTTCGGGCGAAGTATGAAGCACCACAGTCCCATAGGCTGTGCCCGACATCCGTGCGTCAGAAATACGGACCATGTCGGTGATGCCCTTGCGCAGCACCTTGGGCGGCAGGCCCATGTTTCCAACTTCAGCCATGCCGGGATAGCCGCGCGGGCCGCAGTTCTTCAGGACCATCACGCAGGTCTCGTCGATGTCCAGGCTCTCGTCCTCAATCTTGGCCTTGTAGTCGTCAATGTCCTCGAACACGACAGCGCGACCACGGTGCTGCATCAGGTCAGGCGTGGCGGCAGAGGGTTTCAGGACGGCGCCATCGGGCGCAAGGTTGCCTTTGACCACAACGATGCCGCCGGACTGCGCGAGGGCCTTTTCGGCGGGCAGGATCACGTCGTCGTTGTGGCTGCGGACGTCCTTGACCTCTTCCCAGACACCGCCGCCGGAGACGGTGAGGGCATCCTTGTTCAGCAGGCCCGCCTCGCCGAGCCGCTTCATGACGGCGGGGAGGCCACCGGCGTAGAAGAACTCCTCCATCAGGTACTTGCCCGAGGGCATAAGGTTGACGATCGTGGGCACGTTGCGCCCCCATTCGTCCCAGTCATTCAGCGTCAGGTCGATCCCACAGCGACCCGCGATGGCCAGAAGGTGGATCACCGCGTTGGTCGATCCGCCGATGGCAGCGTTGGCGCGGATGGCGTTCTGAAATGCCTCGCGCGTCAGGATGTCCGATGGCTTCAGGTCGTCTTTCACCATCTGTACGATCCGGCGGCCGGTCAGGTGGGCCATGACGCGGCGGCGGCTGTCGACGGCCGGAATCGCGGCATTGCCGGAAAGGGTCATGCCCAGCGCCTCGACCATGCTGGCCATCGTGGAGGCGGTACCCATCGTGTTGCAGGAGCCTGGGGAGCGGGACATGGAGGCTTCGGCTTCGACGAATTCCTCGGCGGTCATTTCACCTGCTTTGACGGCTTCGGAGAACTTCCACAGGTGGGTGCCCGATCCGACCCGTTCGCCCCGGAAGTAGCCGTTCAGCATCGGCCCACCGGAGACCATGATGGTCGGGAGATCTACCGACGCCGCCCCCATCAAAAGCGAGGGCGTGGTCTTGTCGCAACCCACCAGACAGACTACGCCATCCATCTGCTGGCCCCGGATCGTTTCTTCGACCGCCATGGCGGCAAGGTTACGGAACATCATCGCGGTGGGGCGGAAGCCTGATTCCGAGACGGAAAAGACGGGGACGATCACCGGGAAGCCGCCAGCCTCATACACGCCGTGCTTCACCCGCTCGGCCAGGTCGTTGAGGTGGGCGTTGCAGGGGTTGAGTTCAGAGAAGGTGTTCAGGATGCCGATCACCGGGCGGCCGTCGAACAGGTCGGCGGGCAGGCCCTGGTTCTTCATCCAGCTGCGGTGGTAGATCGCGTCCTTCGACGTGCCGGCGAACCATTCCTGCGAGCGGAGCTTGCGGGGCCAGGCAGCGGGTTTGAACTTCGACATGGCCAGAGCTCCTTACAGGGGGCGAACTTGTGTGATGCCCTTGGCCTTGGGCGCAAAGGTCAGGGTGTTGCGAAGCGGCTGACCGAAGTCGGCCACCGCGATCTCGAAAACATCGCCGGGTTCAGTCTTGATCCCGTCCGCGAAGGACAGCGTCGCCGTGCCGAAGTAGTGCACATGCAGATCGCCCGGCTGGCGGAAGATGTCGTACTTGAAATGGTGGTGCTCCAAGTTGGCAAAGCTGTGCGACATGTTCGCGTCGCCGGACAGGAACGGCTTTTCCCACAGGGTCTTTCCTCCGCGGATGATGGCGCTTGTGCCCCGGACATCGGCCGGAAGATCGCCGACGAGAATTTCCGGCCCGTATGAGGCAACACGCAGTTTCGAATGTGCCAGCCACAGGTAGTTCACCCGCTCGGTCACATGGTCCGAAAACTCGTTGCCCAGCGCCCAACCGATCCGGTGCGGAGTGCCGTCCGGGCCGTTCAGATAGATGCCCGCCAGTTCCGGCTCTTCGCCGCCGTCTTCGGCGAAACCCGGAGCCTCGAGCGCAGCACCCGGAGCAACGGCGGCGTAGCCATTGCCCTTGTAGAACCATTCCGGCTGCGCCCCGACTTCGCCCGCCTGGGGACGACCGCCCTCCAGCCCCATGCGAAACATCTTCATGCTGTCGGTCAGCGTTTCTGCACCAGCTAGCTTCGCATGCATGGCATCGCGGGCCGAGGCGCTTCCCAGATGGGTCAGACCTGTCCCTGTCAGATGCAGATGCGCCGGATCCGGGTGGCTGACCGGAAGCTCGAACTCGGCCCGGCTCAGGTCCACCGTTTCTCCCAACTCGCGGCGCGCAATCTCGGCCGCAAGGTCTTGACCCGAGGCAATCGCCGCCGTCGCCAGCTCATAGACCGACGGGGTGTTCCGCAGGACGCGGGCTTCGCTGGATTGGCGGACAACCACCCCCGCGCCTTTGACAGTAGAAAGATGCAGCATCGCCTGCCTCACTTGTTCTTGTTGTAGACGTCGAAGATGACAGCGGCGAGAAGGACCAGGCCCTTGATCATCTGCTGGTAGTCGATGCCAACGCCCAGGATCGACATGCCCATGTTCATCACACCCATGATCAGCGCGCCGATGACGACGCCGATGATCTTGCCGGACCCGCCAGCCATAGACGCCCCGCCGATGAAGACGGCAGCGATGGCATCAAGCTCGAAGCCAGTGCCGGCCTTGGGGGTGGCAGAGTTCAGGCGCGCGGTGACCATCATCCCGGCCAGCGCCGCAAGGACGCCCATGTTGACGAAGCAGAAGAAGACCAGACGCTCGGCGCGGATGCCCGAAAGCATTGCGGCCTTGTAGTTGCCCCCGACGGCATAGATTCGGCGGCCCTGGACGGTGTTTTCGGTGAAGAAGGCGTAGAGAATGATCAGGACCGCCAGCACGACCAACACGTTCGGCAGGCCACGGAAGCTGGCAAGCTGCCAGCCGACAAAGGCCATCGCGGCGGCGATGATCAGGGTTCGGCCCCAGAAGAGCCCGGTCGGTTCCGGAGTGATCCCGAATTCCGCGTCGCGGGAGCGGGAGCGGAGGCCGATCCAGACCACGACGGCAATGGCGATGGCGGTGACGATCAGCGTCAGACCGTGCGGTTTGCCGATGCCGGTAAGGTCGGGGATGAACCCCGAGGACATCGCCTGAAAGGCCTTGGGGAACGGGCCGATGTTCTGGCCGCCGAGAAGCCAGAGGGTCGCACCGCGGAAGACCAGCATCCCGGCGAGGGTGACGATGAACGACGGAATGCGCCAATAGGCGACCCAGTAGCCCTGCGCGGCGCCGATCAGACCTCCGACGATCAGGGTCAGGGGGATGACGACGGAAATGGGGAGTTTAAGCTCGACGGTCAGGTAGGCCGCGACAGCCCCGGTGAAGGCTGCAACGGAACCGACCGACAAGTCGATGTGCCCGGCGACGATGATCAGCAGCATCCCGAGCGCCAGGATGATGACGTGGCCGTTCTGCAGGAAGATGTTGGTGATGTTCGGGGCCTGCAAGAACATCGGTTTGCCCTGCATCGCCACCAGCACCGAAAACAGCGCCACGATGGCCACCAGCGCCAGAAGCATCCCGTTCTCACGCAGGTGCCCGCCGAGTGAGCTTTGCCCGCCGATTGAGCTTTGAGTGTCAGCCATTCACGCCACCTTCCCTGCGGTCTTGCCGTTGTCCTTGACGATGAGGGCCATGATCTTTTCCTGGCTGGCTTCCTCGCGGCTCAGTTCGCCGACGATCCGGCCTTCGTTCATGACGTAGATGCGGTCGCACATCCCCAGAAGTTCGGGCATTTCCGACGAAATCATCAGTACCCCACGGCCCTGTTCGGCCAGTTCCTTCATGATCGTGTAGATTTCGAACTTCGCGCCCACGTCGATGCCGCGGGTCGGCTCATCCAGGATCAGCAATTGCGGCTCGGTGAACAGCCACTTCGACAGCACGACCTTCTGCTGGTTGCCACCCGACAGGTTCACGACCTTCTGCTGCACACCGGGTGTCCGGATCGCCAGTTGCTTGCGATAGCCTTCCGCCACCTGCGCTTCGCGTCGCTTGTCCAGGATCGACCGGCGCGCAATACCGGCCAGATTCGCCAGACTGATGTTCTTCAGGATGGGTTCTTCCAGGATCAGACCAAGAGCCTTGCGGTCCTCGGTCACGTAAGAAATCCCCGATCTGATGGCATTGGAAACCGTCGAAACATCAACCGGCTTCCCGTGCATCCGAACGGTACCGTCATGTCCCTTGCCGTAGCTGCGGCCAAACATCGACATCGCAAGCTCGGTTCGGCCGGTGCCCATCAGTCCGGCGATCCCGACAATCTCGCCCCTGCGGACATTCAGCGAGACGCCCTTGATCATTTGTCGCCCGGCTTGCTCCGGGTGCCAGCAGGACCAGCCCTCGACTTCGAACAGCATCTCTCCGGGGTTCGGCGTCCGCTCGGGATAGCGGTGTGCCATATCCCGGCCGACCATGTCGCGGATGATGCGGTCTTCGGAAATCTCGGACTTTGACAGGGTCGAGACCGAAGTGCCGTCGCGGATCACGGTGATGCGGTCGGCAACACGGGAAATCTCGTTCAGCTTGTGGCTGATGATGATCTGGGTGACGCCCTGGGCCTTCAGCTCCAGCATCAGGTCCAGCAGACGGTCGGCGTCGGCTTCTTGCAGGGCGGCAGTCGGTTCGTCCAGGATCAGCAGGCGAACGTTCTTCGACAGGGCCTTGGCGATCTCGATCAGCTGCTGCTTGCCGACACCCAGCTTGCCGACGACGGCGCTGGGGGGTTCGTTCAGGCCGATGCGGCGAAGAAGCTCACCCGTCTTCTGCATTGCGAGGGGCCACGAAATCACACCCTTTGCCGCGACTTCGTTGCCCATGAAAAGGTTCTCGGCGATCGACAACAACGGGATCAGCGCAAGTTCCTGGTGAATGATGATGATGCCCTTTTCCTCGCTGTCGCGGATGCCGCGAGTGTGCAGAGGCTGGCCGTCATAGATGATTTCGCCGTCATAGGTTCCGTGCGGGTAAACGCCCGACAGCACCTTCATCAACGTGGATTTTCCGGCACCGTTTTCGCCGCAGATCGCGTGGATCTCTCCGGCTTCGACGTTCAGGCTGACCCGGTCAAGCGCCTTGACGCCTGGGAAGATCTTGGTGATCTCCCGCATTTCCAGAAGTGTCGACATGTTCCCTCCCCCAAGGGAACCTGCCCACGCGGGAGCGGCGCGGGCAGGCCCTTCGGATCAGCTTACTGCAGCTGGTCCGCGGTGTAGTAGCCAGAACCGACGAGAATCTCTTCGTAGTTCGTCAGGTTCACCGAGACCGGCTCCAAGAGGTAGGACGGAACGACCTTGACGCCGTTGTCATAGGTCGAGGTGTCGTTGATTTCCGGCTCTCCGCCCGCAAGGACCGCGTCCACCATCTTGACGGTGACCTTGGCCAGTTCGCGGGTGTCCTTGAAGATGGTCGAGTACTGCTCGCCCGCGATCATCGACTTGACCGAGGGGATCTCGGCGTCCTGACCGGTGACGATCGGCATCTTCAAATCGCCCGAGCCGTAGCCCACGCCCTTGACCGACGACAGGATGCCGATCGAAAGCCCGTCGTACGGGGACAGCGCGCCGTGCAGCGCCTTGTCGCCGTAGTTCGAGGACAGAAGGTTGTCCATGCGGGCCTGTGCGACCGCACCGTCCCAACGAAGCGTCCCGACCACGTCCATGCCCATCTGGCCCGACGGAATGACGATGTCACCCGAAGCGATCAGCGGGTCCAGAACCGACATCGCGCCGTTGTAGAAGAAGAACGCGTTGTTGTCGTCAGGCGAGCCGCCGAAGAGTTCGACGTTCCATGGCTTCACGTCGCCGAACCGCTCCTTCAGACCGGCAACCAGCGATTCCGCCTGCTGCACGCCGACCTTGAAGTTGTCGAAGGTGGCGTAATAGTCGACCGAACCCGAGTCACGGATCAGGCGGTCATAGGCGATGACCTTGATTCCCGCAGCCGCAGCGTTGTCCAGCGCGTTCGACAAGGTGGTGCCGTCGATTGCCGCGATCACCAGCGCCTTGACGCCCGAAGTGATCATGTTCTCGATCTGGGCCAGCTGGGTCGGGATGTCGTCCTCGGCATACTGCAGGTCCGCGGTGTAGCCAGCTTCGGTGAAAGCTTTCACCATCGACTCGCCATCCGAAATCCAGCGCGACGAGGATTTGGTCGGCATAGCGATGCCAACCGCGCCCTTGTCTTGGGCAAAGGCTGGCAGCGCCGACAGGGCGGCGGTGGTGCCGGCAAGGGCCATAAGGCCGCGACGGGTCAAAATCATCTGTTTCCTCCCGATGATATTTGGTTTGCATCCGCATTGAGCACGCCTGCGCGGCCCTTGCTTACGGACGAGGCGCAGATTGCTTAGAAGATCCATATCTGTCAAATAGGGTTTGGGACCAGATTCATAACAAGATTGCCATGATTCCATCCGCCACTACCCTCATGACCCAGCTTCGCCGATTGAAGCCCGTGCAGTTGCGGCTTCTGGCTCATCTCAGTGAGGCAGGCGCACTTGGCGATGCGGCTAGCAAGATCGGCATTGCGCAACCGGCCGCGTCGCGGTTGTTGGCGGAAATGGAAGCTGTCCTTGGTCTCAGCCTGCACGAACGTCAGGGGCGCGGTCTGCGGCTGACCCATGTCGGCGCCGCCCTTGCGCGACGGGCCGCCCGGATCGAGATGGAACTGTTCGACGCCGCGCAAGAGGTCGCCGAAGCTGCGACGGGACGGGCGGGCATCGTTCGCGTCGGCGCCGTGACTGGCCCGGCGCTAAGTCTGATCCTGCCGACTCTGACGGCGATGCAGAAGAACCTCCCAGACTTCCGCGCCGAGGTAACGGTCGCAACGTCGATCAACCTGTGCGACATGCTGCGCGACGGACGGCTGGATTTTGCCCTGGCCCGCGTGCCTGCCGGGGAAACTCAGCTGAAGGCCACCCTGATGGCCAGCGAGCCCCTGTCGCTGGTTGTCCGCCGCGGTCATCCACTTCTGGTCCGGCCCGAGATCAAGGTGGAGGACCTTCTGCAATATGACTGGGTGATGGGCGACGATCAGACGCTGCTGACCCAGACCGTGATGTCCCGTCTGGCCGAGATCGGCATGCCGGTTCCGAACCGGCGCATCTCGACGTCTTCCTTCCTGTTCACCCTGGCCCTGCTGAACCAGACCGACGCTATCGCACCGCTGGCGACCCCGGTGGTCGACAGCCTGTCGGGCAACCCGTCGGTGCCCTTCATTTCCTTGCCAGTCGACTTTGGCCTGACGGTCGCACCATTCAGCCTGGTCACGCGGGTCGGATCCGAGCTTACCCCGGCCGCGCAGCGCCTCATGGATCGGATCTACGCAAGCCTTTGACCGATTGACTACTCAAGCCGTCTGGTCCAGCCAATCCCGAAACGCCTCGACCACCTCTAGCTCGCAATCCACCAGGTACTGCGGCGCCGGATAATCCCCGGCATGCACGTCGGCTGCAAAGCGGCGCATCGCGTCGATACGAATGTCCTGCAGACGGTCATGCTCGGCTGCCAGATTGGCATAGACCTTGGCGTGTCGCGGAACCCGGCCGCGGTTCTGGCCCAGCACGTCATCGCTGAACAGGTACTGCGCATGCCCTCCGGCCCCTGCCCCCATCGAGATGAGGAACAGGTTGGTCCGTTCGGCAATGGCCTGCGTGATGGAATGCGGAACGACTTCGATCTCGACCGCGAAGGCCCCGGCCCTTTCCAGTTCCACGCACTGGTTCCAGACCAGCTTTGCCGTATCCAGAGTCTTGCCCACCGCCTTGAACCCGCCGGTCCAGGTGCGCTTGGACGGGATCAGTCCGACGTGGCCGCAGACCGGAAGAGCGTGGTCAGCCATCGCCCGAACCGTGGCAAGCGACCCCGAGCAATAGAAGCCGTCCGCGCCATGCTTGTACAACGGAAAGGCCCAGCGCAGGAAATCATCGGTCCCACCGATTTCGTAAAAGTTGTCCCCCGGAAAGGCGAAGGCGTCTGGAGCCACTTCCCGAAACCGGCGGTCCATCAGCATCGACGGCGGGACGGACAACAGCTCCACCCCTGCCCTGGCGGCGGCTTCCGCTTCCTCAAGCGTCTCGACACGCAGCATGGCGAACTGATGCTTGCCGCGCGCGTCCAGCAAGTCCCTGACTGTGGGCGGTGCCATCACGCCACCTCCACAAAAACGCGGTCGCCGGCGACCTTCACTGGGAAGGTCCGCAGGTTCACGCAAACCGGGGCACGCATTGCCTCGCCGGTGCGATAGTCGAACTGACCGTTGTGCTTGGGGCATTCGATCAGATGGCCCATCACCAGCCCATCGCAAAGATGGACCTGTTCGTGGGTGCAAAGACCAGCCGTCGCGAAGAACTCCCCGTCGGGTGCGTGGTAGATCGCAAAGGTCTGGCCAGCGTGATCCCAGCGGATCAGGTCTTCTTCGTCGATGTCGTCCGTCGAACAGGCGTCGATCCAGGGCATGTGCGTGTCCTTATTCTGCGGCGCCGGGCTGCATCATCCCGGGGACGTATTGATGAAGATCTTCCCGATAGGGCTTGGCGGTCGAGGGAAGGTCGCGGCGCACGTAGTGGTCCTCGTTCATGACCTGCCGCTTGATCGCCGGCCACATCTCGCGAAAGGCTTCGGCGATGGACCGGTTCGGCGGCGGGAGGTCGTCCCTGATGACCTCATGCAGGCGCGGAAGCGCGTGGTAGGGGACCATCGGGAACATGTGATGTTCCACGTGGTAGTTCATATTCCAGTAGATGAAGCGGGAAACCGGGTTCATGTAGACCGTCCGGCTGTTAAGCCGGTGGTCGATGACGTTGTCCGCCAGGCCGCCGTGCTGGAGAAGCCCGGTCATGATGTGGTGCCAAGCGCCGTACATCCGCGGCAGTCCGACCACCATCAAGGGCAGGATCGTGCCCATCCAGACTGCAAGTGCGATCGTTACCACGTAAATCGCCACATAGACGATCGCGACGCGTTGCACTTTGCCCCATTCGCTTTGCGGCACATAGGTGCGCTCCTCGGCTGTGGGTCCCGAGATAGCGTTGCTCAGGATCCGCGGCACGAAGGCGATCACGTCGAGAATGCCGAAGAAATTCAGGATCAGCTTTGCAACTTCGGGCGGGCGCATCACTGCGATCTCAGGGTCGCGGCCTACCAGATAGGTCTCGGAATGGTGGCGCGCGTGGCTCCACCGCCAGGTGGCCGAGTTGCGCATGATCATGAAGCTGGCAATCTCGTAGACGACGTTGTTCATCCAGGGCGTCCGGAAAGCGGTGCCGTGCCCACATTCATGCCAGCGGGAATCCGAGGCCGAACCATACAGAACCCCGTAGGCCAGCCAGAACGGCGCCGACCACCAGGACGGCCAAAGCGCGATCCCAATGCCCGCCAACAGGATCATGCAGCCATACAGGATGATCGTGTCACGGATCGCCGGGCCGTCGCTGCGCGCCATCAGGTCCTTCATGACCTTGCGGGGGACGTCCGTGTGATACCAGCTTGCAGCGGTCAAACCGGTCTCGACCGCGCGCTTTCCATCAGCACCCAGAAGGCTGTAGTCCCGCTTGCTCATCTGATCCTCCCTTGTGATCCAAACCTGGATCCAACGCTTCCGACCGGCCGCCATCGTGAGTCGTGGATAAGACCGCACCAGAACAATCGCCAATAGGCACGCTTGCAGGTTTCGTCATGATCCATCATCATCCAGCAAATTCCTGATGTGATTTCATCAAGGTCCATGGCCAACCGACCTACCATCCATGATGTCGCCCGCGAGGCAGGCGTGTCCAGCGCCACTGTCGACCGCGTGCTGAACGGGCGCGAGAGAGTGCGTGAGGATACCGCGCAAAAAGTCTATGAGGCAGCGCAGTTGATCGGGTACCACGCGGCACCTTTGATCGGGCAACGGGTTCACGCCGACCTCCCGCGGTTGCGGCTCGGGCTGGTCCTGCACAAGGAACGGCAAGCGTTCTACCAGGCCTTCAAGGCCGAGGCCGAGCGTGCGGTGACACAAGCGACCGGCGTCCGCGCCTCGATTCAGGTGGCCTTTGCCACCTCGCAATCCCCACGCGATTTCACCGAGCTTATGGAGGGCCTGGCCAGCCGGGTCGATGTCATCGCCGCGACTGCCGTGACTCATCCGGAGGTGACCGAGGCCGTCGTCCGGTTGAACGCAAAGGGCATTCCCTGCTTTTCGCTGTTGAACGATTTCGGCCAGGGTGTCCGACAAAACTATTTGGGCCTCAACAACTTGAAGGTCGGCCGGATTGCAGCGCACATGATCTCGACGGCGTCGCACCACGCGGGCAAGATCGCAGTTTTTGTCGGTGGTTATCGCTGGCACGGGCATGAATTGCGCGAAACCGGGGTGCGCAGCTACTTCCGCGAACATGCTCCGCAGTTTCAGGTTCTCGACACCCTGATCAACCTGGAAACCCGACAGCTGACATATGAGGCAACGCTCGACCTTCTGTCGCGCCACCCCGACCTGCGTGGCATCTATTGCGCAGGCGGCGGGATGGAAGGGGCCATCGCCGCTGTGCGCGAGGCCCGACAGCCGAGCGAGGTCGCCCTTGTCGTCAACGAACTGACCCCGGAAAGCCGTGCGGCACTGATCAGCCGACACGTGACCATGGTCATCGCAACCCCGTTGCAACGCCTGTGCGGCGACCTCGTCCGGTTGTCGGCCGAGACCATGAGTGGTGGCATGATCCCGGTTCAGGGACAGCATTTCCTGCCGCCCGATCTGTATCTTCCGGAAAGCGTCTGACGAAAAACAGTCATCCATGTGACTGCCTTTTCGTCAGAGATGATGCGTTCGCCCCGCGGCGGATTGACGCGATGCGGCAGCGTCGATGATGGTCCTGCCAACCGAAAAGACGGCTGGGGGGACCGGCAATGCCACATTTCGCGCTGAACCACATGACGGTCGCCCGGCTTTCGTTTCGTGACCTTGTCGCCCTCGCCGCTCGGCTCGGGTGCGTCGGGATCGAAGCTCGCAACGACCTGCCGCAGCCATTGTTCGACGGAATGGACCCGGCCAAAGCCGGTGCCCACATCCGTGACAACGGCCTTCGCCTTCTGGCCGTCGCGGAAGTGAAGCGGTTCAACGATTGGTCGTCCGACAAGGAGGCCGAAGCGCTGGCCCTGATGAAGATCGCCAGGGCCGCAGGAGCCGAGGCGGTCAGCCTGATTCCGCGCAACGACAACCTGGGCATGGGCAACGGCGAACGTCAGGCAAACCTCCGCGTCGCGCTGAAGGCGCTGAAGCCGATGCTGGAAGATCACAACCTGGTCGGCATGGTCGAGCCGCTGGGCTTTGAAATCTGTGCGCTGCGCTACAAGTCCGAAGCGGTCGAGGGGATCGAAGCCGTCGGCGGCAAAGGCCGCTTCAAGCTCGTCCATGACACCTTCCACCACACCCTGGCCCATGGCGGCCCGATGTTCCCCGACCACACCGGCATCGTCCATGTCTCGGGCGTCGTCGACCAGGAAGTCGGGATCAACGACATGCGCGATCCGCACCGCGTGCTGGTGACGCCACAGGATCGGCTTGGCAACGTCGAGCAGATTGCCGCCTTGCAGGCAGCTGGGTGGGACGGGCCAGTCAGTTTCGAGGCGTTCTCACCTCAGGTGCACGCCTTTGCCGACCCGGCGACCGAGCTGGAAAAATCATTCGACGTCATCCGGCGGGGCCTTGCAGCCCGGGCGGCCTGACTTTCGGACCCGGGAGGAAAACGGGTCTCTCCGGCACAATTCAGGATGCCGCCGGACATCCATCAAGGGAGAAAGACATGAAAAAGACGCTTCTTGCTGCAGGCTTCGTTTCGCTGATGGGCACCACCGCGATGGCGGACGGGATCGGCGTATCGATGGCGCTGTTCGACGACAACTTCCTGACCGTGCTTCGTAACGGCATCCAGGAACAGGCCGACGCCGCTGGTCTGTCGGTGCAGATCGAGGACGCGCAGAACGACGTGGCCAAGCAGTTGGACCAGATCAACAACTTCATCGCCTCGGGCGTTGACGCGATCATCGTGAACCCGGTCGACACTTCGGCCACGCAGGCCATGTCCGACGCCGCTGCCGCCGCTGGCGTGCCGCTGGTCTACGTCAACCGCCAGCCGATCAACGTCGACACGCTGCCCGACAACCAGGCCTTCGTCGCGTCGAACGAGTCGGAATCTTCGCGTCAGGGCTTTATCGAGCAGTGCAACCAGTGGGCCGCTGCCGGCAAAACCGAAGTCAGCGTCTACGTCATGCAGGGCGAACTGTCGAACCAGGCTGCTGTCCAGCGCACGCAGAACTACACCGACGTGGTCAACGAAGGCCTCTGCGCAGTCAAGGTCAACGTGATCGACCAGCAGACCGCCAACTGGTCGCGTGATCAAGCCCAATCGCTGATGACCAACTGGCTGTCGACCGGCGCCGCCTTCGACGGCGTGTTGGCGAATAACGACGAAATGGCCCTTGGTGCGATCCAGGCGATCAAAGCTGCCGGGATCGGCATGGATGCAGTCATCGTATCGGGCGTCGATGCGACCCAGGACGCGCTGGCCTCGATGCAGGCCGGTGAACTGGACATCACCGTGTTCCAGAACGCGGCGGCTCAGGGCGGCGGCGCGCTGGATGCGGCCGTGAAACTGGCTGCGGGCGAGGCAGTGGACCAGAAGGTTTACATCCCGTTCGAGCTGGTGACCCCGGCGAACATCGACGGCTACCTTTCGAAGAACTGACTTCCTTCCCAGCACCTGCGGGGCGACCGGCGACGGCCGCCCCGCATTTTTCTGGCGCGGACAGGACAGTGTCGGTCAGAGTCTTCTTGAAATCGCATCTTGGGGGAGGAGGGCGACGTGGCAGAAGCAACGCACGGCCTGGGCGGCCTGAAATACGACCCGGCAAAGCGGAATCGCGCGCCGGAATGGAACGTATTCGGCGCTCTGGTCTTGATCGTCCTGATCTTCGAGGTCCTGAACCGACTGCAGGGCGGCTCGTTCCTGTTCAACATGCGCGACAACGTCGACGCGATCTTCAACCAGCAGCGGCTGGACATCATGATTCTGCAAGTCGCGATCATCGGGATCATCGCCCTGGGGGTGACCCAAGTGATCATCATCGGTGGGATTGACCTGTCGTCGGGGTCCGTCGTGGGCGCCACAGCAATGGTGGTGATGAGCTTTGCCCAGACCGCGATGGTCAACGGCAACCCGAACCCGAAGGCGATCTTCGGAGAATGGGCGATGGACCTGCCCGTGATCGTGCCCATCGTGATCGGCCTAGCCTGCGGGCTTTTCGCCGGACTTATCAACGGCTTTCTGGTGGCCTACACCAAGATTCCGCCCTTCATCGCCACGCTTGGGGTGATGGTATCTGCCAGAGGTGCGGCGCGCTGGTGGTCAAACGGCCAGCCGGTCAGCTTCCCGACCGAAACCTATGGGACCTTGGCGAACGGCGATCTGCTGGGCGGCATAACCTTCGGCCTTCTGTCCTGGCCCGGCCAGAACCCTGCGGTGGTCTTCGTGCTGCTTGCGGTCCTGTTCCACGTCATCATGACCTACACGCTGTACGGCAAACGCAGCTATGCCATCGGCTCGAACGAAGCCGCCGCGCGGATGTCGGGCATCAACGTCGACCGCCACAAGGTGCTGGTCTATGCCATCGCGGGCCTTCTGGCTGCGGTCGCGGCGGTACTTCTGACGTCGAAGAACCTGACCGCCCAGGCCGGGATGGGGGTGATGTATGAACTCGACGCCATCGCGATGGCGGTGATCGGGGGCGTCTCGCTGGCCGGGGGTCGCGGGTCGATCCTGGGCACCGTGCTGGGCGCGGCAATCTTTTCGGTGATCATCTCGGGCTTCACCTCGATCAAGCTCGACGCCTACTACCAGGAGATGGTCAAGGGCGCGATCATCGTCGGCGCAGTGGTGCTGGACCAGTGGCGTCAACGCAAACGGACCCGGGGGTAATCGAAATGTCCAAAGTCATTCTGGAAACCCGTGGCCTGACCAAGCACTACGGGGGCGTGCATGCGCTGGACGACGCGAACTTCATCCTGCACGAAGGTGAGCATGTCGCCGTCGTGGGCGACAACGGGGCCGGGAAATCCACGTTCGTGCGTCAGGTGACTGCGGTTGAGCAGCGCACAAGCGGCGAGGTCATCTTCGACGGCCAGCCAGTGAACTTCTCTGGCCCGCTGGAGGCGCGGCAGTCTGGGATCGAGACGGTGTTCCAGACACTCGCGCTGGCCGACGATCTGGACGTGCCGTCGAACCTGTTCCTGGGCCGCGAGCTCTTCAAGTTCAGGCTGGGGCCGTTCTCATGGCTGGACCGCAAGACGATGCGCGACCGGACGATGGAGGCTTTGGCGACCACGGCAGTCAAGATCCCCAACGTCGACAACCCGATCCGCAACATGTCGGGCGGGCAGCGGCAGTGCGTGTCGATCGCGCGGACGGCGGCTTTCGCGTCGAAGCTGGTGATCATGGACGAACCCACGGCGGCGCTGGGGGTGCAGGAGACAGCGCAGGTCGAGAACATCATCCGGGGCCTGAAGGAACGCGGCATCCCGATGATCCTGATCAGCCACAACCTGCGGCAGGTCTTCGATCTGGTGGACCGGATCGTGGTTTTTCGCAGGGGCCGCATCGTCGCCTCCTTGCGGAAGGATGAAACCGACGGCAATGACATCGTGAGCTACATCACCGGGGTGAAGGGCGGAAGTGACGCCGCCTATGCCTGACATTCGAAAGCCGGGGACAGCCCGGGGCTAAGGAGAGACTATGACGATCAGGTTCGGGCTTCTGGGTGCAGGGCGCATCGGGAAGGTGCATGCGAAGGCGGTTTCCGGGAACTCCGGTGCGAAGTTGGTGGCGGTGTCGGATGCGATGCCGGCGGCGGCGCAGTCGATTGCCGATCACTATGGCTGCGACGTGCGGACCATCGACGCGATTGCGGAGGCCAAGGATATCGACGCGGTGGTAATCTGTACGCCGACGGATACCCATGCCGACCTGATCGAGCAGTTCGTGAAGGCCGGGAAAGCCGTGTTCTGCGAGAAGCCGATTGACCTGTCGTTGGCCCGGGTGAAGCAGTGCCTGGAGGTGGTGCGGGCCAACAAGGGCACGTTGATGGTCGGCTTCAACCGCCGCTTTGACCCGCATTTCATGGCGGTCCGGGGTGAGATCGACAAGGGGACCATCGGGACCGTCGAGATGGTGACGATCACCAGCCGCGATCCGGGGGCGCCTCCGGTCGATTATATCAAGCGGTCGGGCGGGATCTTCCGGGACATGACGATCCATGACTTCGACATGGCGCGGTTCCTGCTGGGTGAGGAAGTGTCGGAAGTCTCGGCGATGGCGGCGGTTCTGGTGGACCCGGCGATTGGCAAGGCGGGGGACAGCGATTCCGTTCAGGTGATGCTGAAAACGGCCACGGGCAAGATGGCGGTGATCTCGAACTCGCGCCGGGCGACCTATGGGTACGACCAGCGGATCGAGGTGCATGGGTCGGGCGGGTCGGTCGCGGCGGAGAACCAGCGGCCAGTGTCGATCGAGGTCGCGACGGGGGCGGGGTATACCCGGCCGCCGCTGCATGACTTCTTCATGACCCGCTATACCGAGGCCTATGCGGCGGAAATCGCGGCCTTCATCGATGCGATGGGGGGGAAGGCCAAGGCTTCTCCGTCCGGGGAGGATGGGTTGCTGGCCCTGGCGCTCGCCGAGGCGGCGCTGAAGTCGGTTGCCGAGGGGCGGGTCGTGAAGATGAGCGAGATCCTGTAAGCTTGTCCACGGTGGACAATCTCTGTAATGTGAATGAAATCAAAGTCTTGGCTTTTTTCATTCATTGAATCTTAAGAAATGGCCGGCGCCCTGCGTCGGCCATTTCCCGTCAAGGCAAGTGCTGCATTGAGAGCGGGCCTTCGACCTGATAGAAGGCGGCAAATCCGCTGAGGAGATACGGATATGGGACAGGAAACCCCTGCAGAAAACGGCGCGGCTACGGCTGCCGCAGCACCGCAACAGATCAAGATGCAGGTGCTGGCGCAATACGTGCGCGACATGTCCTTCGAGAACATGGTGGTGCAGAAGGGTCTGAGCGCCGGAGAAGTCCAGCCGGACATCCAGGTCGCCGTCAGCCTTGATGCCCGCAAGCGCCCGGTTGCCAGCCAGTATGAGGTGATCACCAAGTACAAGGTGACCTCGAAGAACAAGGTCAACGGCGATGTGCTGTTCCTGCTGGAAGTGGAATATGGCGGCACCTTCCTCGTCGAGGGCGTCGCGGAAGAGCAGCTGCACCCGTTCCTGCTGATCGAATGTCCGCGCCTGTTGTTCCCCTTTGTGCGCCGGATCATTTCGGACATTACCCGCGACGGTGGCTTCCCGCCGCTGAACATCGACACCGTCGACTTCATGGCCCTGTACCGCCAGGAACTGGCGCGTCGGGCGCAAGCCCAGGCGGCATCGCCCGCGCCGACCGAGCAGGTGAACTGAAGGGGTAGCCCCTTCGTTGGGGAGAGGGGGCGTGGCTTAGACCGGCGGTTCCACAATCCCGACCGTCATGCATTTGGCTGAAGGGGTGCCCCCCTCACCCTGACCCTCTCCCCCCGGGGGAGAGGGGACGCAAGATGCAGCGGCAGCGCTTCATTTCCTGTCGTTAGACGTCTTTCTTCCAGATCGCCGCATCGCCCAGCTTCGCCACCATGGCGGCGTGGGCGGCAAGCTCGTCTTCCGTGATGCGCGGCGGGAGGGGTTCGGGGCGGGGGCGGGGACGCCAGGTGATCGCCTCGCCTGAGGCGTTGCGAGCAGGCGCGGGGGCCACACTGGCAAGCACCAGGTCAGGCTGGCGACCGCCGATCAGTTCCAGATAGACTTCGGCCAGGATTTCGCTGTCCAGAAGTGCGCCGTGCTTTTCGCGCATCGAGTTGTCGATGGCAAAGCGGCGGCACAGCGCGTCAAGCGAGGCGGGAGAGCCGGGAAACTTGGTGCGGGCGATGGCGAGAGTGTCGGTCGCGCGGGAAAAAGGCAGGCCGGGCAGGCCGCAGCGTTCCAGTTCGAAATTGAGGAATTTCATGTCGAAGGCAGCATTGTGAATCACAAGCTGCGCGTCGCCGATGAAATCCAGGAAGGCCTGCCCAACGCGGGCGAAGACTGGCTTGTCTTTCAACGTCACGCCGCCGGGGACCTGTTTGACCCCTGTTTCAAGGATATCGTGGCCAATGCCGTGCACCTCGAACGCGCCTTGTGGCATGCCGCGTTCGGGATTGATGTACTGGTGGTAGGTGCGCCCGGTGGGGAGGTGATTGAACAGCTCGACCGCGCCGATTTCGACGATGCGGTGGCCTTCGGCGGGTTCAAACCCGGTGGTTTCGGTATCAAGGACGATTTCACGCATGGTCTGCAATCCGGCGTTGGATGTCGGCCAGCACATCCTTGACCGCCGTTTCGGCGGCTTCAAGGCTGGTGGTCGGAATGATGTAGTCAGCCCGCTTGCGCTTGTCAGTGTCGGGCATCTGGCGGGCAAGGATCGTCTCGAACTCGGCGGCGGTCATCGCACCGCGCGACAGGACGCGGTCACGCTGCATCTCGGCCGGAGCGGAGACGACAGCTACGGCATCGCAGGCATGGTCCAGACTGATCTCGTAGAGAAGCGGCACGTCGAGAAGGACGATGGGGGCCTTTTCGTTCGCCATCAGGAAGGCGGTGCGATCTGCGGCGACCAGCGGGTGGACAGCGGCATTCAGCCGGTCGAACACCGTGGCATCGGCCTGGATCAGCGCGCGGAGCGTGGCGCGGTTCACGCTGCCGTCGGGGTCGATGGCGGTGGGAAACAGGGTGCCGATGGCAAGCGCCGCGGGCTGACCGGGGGCATACAGCCGATGCACGGTCGCGTCGGCATCCCAGACGGGAAGGCCGTGGCCGGCGAACATCTGGGCCGTGGTGGATTTGCCCATCCCGATGGATCCGGTGAGACCGAGGACGAAGCTCATGCCGCGAGGGCAGCTTTGCGGGCGGCCTCGTCAACCTCGGGCCGGGTGCCGAACCAGCGTTCAAAGCCGGGGGCGGCCTGATGGAGGAGCATGCCGAGGCCATCGACGACTGTTGCACCATGCGCCTCGGCCTCGATCAGGAACTGGGTCTTGAGCGGAGTGTAGACGAGGTCGTTGACCAGGGCATGCGGGTTCAGCCGGTCAAGCGGAATGCGAAGCTCGGGCTTGCCGGTCATGCCAAGCGAGGTGGTGTTGACCACGGTGACCGCCTCTTCCATCAGGGCGGCGGCCTGGACCCAGTCGTGGACATGGATCTTGGCGCCGAAGTCCTGGCGGATCGCGTCAGCGCGGGCCCGGGTGCGGTTGGTCAGGTGGATCTCGGGGACGCCGACCTCGATCAATGCGGCGACGACAGCGCGGGCGGCCCCCCCGGCGCCAAGGACCAGGGCCGGACCCGACGCCGGGGCCCAGCTGGGGGCGTTCTGGCGCAGGTTGGCGATGAAGCCGGAGCCGTCGGTGTTGTCGGCATGGATCTTGCCGTCCTTGCGGAAGATCAGCGTGTTGGCGGCCCCGATGAGTGCTGCACGGTCGGTGACGACGTCGGCGATCTGGAGGATGGCCTCTTTGTGCGGGATGGTGACGTTGCAGCCGACAAAACCAAGTTCGGGCAGGGTTCTCAGGAGGCGGGGCAGATCGACAGGGGCGATGTCGATCGGGATATAGTGACCCTTGATGCTGTAGCGCTTCAGCCAGTAGCCGTGCAGCGCCGGGCTGCGGCTGTGGGCAATCGGGTGGCCGATGACGGCGACAAGCGGAATGCGGGGATGGTCGGTCATTGGGCGATCATGCCCTTTGTGCTAGCCCAAGCCAACAGGGGGATGAGCGGCAGGCCAAGAATGGTGAAGTGGTCGCCCTGGATGGCAGAGAACAGGCGGACGCCTTCCTCTTCGATCTTGTAGCAGCCGACGGAGTGGCGGACGCTGTCCCAGTTTCTTGTGAGGTAATCGTCGAGGTAGGCGTCGGAAAAGTCGCGCATGGTCAGGCGGGCTTCGCCGACATGGCGCCAGACGGGTTCGGCGGCCTCATAGACGACGGCGGCGGAGAGGAGCTTGTGGGTCTTGCCGCGAAGCTGGCGGAGTTGGGCGCGGGCGTCGTCGGGGGTTTCGGGTTTGGCAAAGGTCTGGCGGTCGAGGGCGAGGACCTGCTCGCAGCCAAGGACGATGTCGGTGGGGTGTTTTTCGGCGACCTTGCGGGCCTTCATCTCGGCCAGGGTATCGGCGATGTCGCGGGGGTTGGCGCCCTCGGCGGTGAGGGCGTCGCGGATGGCGGCCTCATCGACGCGGGGGGCGATGGGGGTCGGGTCAAGGCCCGCGGCGCGGAGCATCTGAAGCCGGGTCGGAGAGGTGGAGGCGAGGATCATGGGGGCTGTGTATATCCGCGGTTTGTTCCTGGGGCCTTGGGTGGGGCGAAAGTGCAGTCACGGGGGGGTCTGTGGGCATGTGGCACGGTCGGCCGGGTTTGGGCCAGAGATATCCCGCTGTGCATGGGGTTGTCACGCAGGACGGGAGAACGGTTTGTACGGGGGGTGGGGATGCACTTTGGCTGTGGATCGTTTAGGCTGCCGCATCACGTTAAACCATTGTTCTTGAATGATTAAGTCCTAGGTTCAAGCGAGGGCATGTTCTTTTCCCGGACTTTTCCCCAAGCTCCTCCCTGTGGACGGGTCTGGGGGTGGGTGAGGAAATCCAGTTCTGCACAGGCCCAACATCATCAACATTCCTTCTTTCAATCTTTCTTTATAGAAGGAAGAGCAGCGGCGGTTTGGTGGACAAGATGCTTGAGACGATCACGGATTTTCTGGCCGACTGGTATCTGGTGACGAAGTCGCTGCATGTGGTGTCGGTGATCTCGTGGATGGCGGGGATTTTCTATCTGCCGCGGCTCTTCGTCTATCACGTCGAGCAAGTGCAGGCCGGGTCGCCCACGGACAAGATGTTCCAGACGATGGAACGGCGGTTGCTGCGGGGGATCATGAACCCGGCGATGCTGGCGACCTGGGTCTTCGGTCTAGCGCTTGTCTTCACGCCGGGGGTGGTCGACTGGTCCTTTGTCTGGCCCTGGGTAAAGGCAGCCTGCGTCCTGGCGATGACCTGGTTCCACCACTGGCTTGGCCTCCGCCGGAAGGAGTTCCTGGCGGGGACGAATATCCGCACCGGTCGGACCTACCGGCTGATGAACGAGGTGCCGACGATCCTGATGCTGGTGATCGTCTTCTCAGTCATCCTTCGCTACTGATTGACTTTTGCGCAGGTCCTGATTACGTGCCGCCTTGCAGGGCCGTCCGGTCCGTAGCACTTCCCGTTCCAAAACCGCTGAGACCCCCCGCGACGGGCGTGGTCCGCCCAAAGGTATTCCATGACTGTTGAACGCTTGAACCTCTCTGAACTGAAGGCCAAGACCCCTGCCGATCTTCTGGCCATGGCCGAGGAGTGGGAGATCGAGAACGCGCCTTCGATGCGCAAGGGCGAGATGATGTTCTCGCTTTTGAAAGAGCATGCCGAGGAAGGCTGGGAGATCGGCGGCGACGGCGTTCTGGAAGTTCTGCAGGACGGCTTTGGCTTCCTGCGCTCACCTTCCGCCAACTACCTGCCCGGCCCGGATGACATCTACGTCTCGCCCGAGATTCTGCGGGTATTCTCCCTGCGGACCGGTGACACCATTGAAGGTCTGATGCAGGCCCCGAAGGAAAACGAGAAGTATTTCAGCATGACCCGCGTCACGCGGATCAACTTCGACGACCCGGAGAAGGCCAAGCATAAGGTCCACTTCGACAACCTGACGCCGCTTTACCCCGATGAGCGGCTGAAGATGGAGGTCGAGGACCCGACGATCAAGGACCGCTCGGCCCGGATCATCGATCTGGTTGCGCCCATCGGCAAAGGCCAGCGCGGGCTGATCGTGGCCCCGCCGCGGACCGGCAAGACGGTGCTGCTGCAGAACATCGCCAACTCGATCGCGCAGAACCATCCGGAGTGCTATCTGATCGTCCTTCTGATCGACGAACGCCCCGAGGAAGTCACCGACATGCAGCGCACGGTGAAGGG
>LNFM01004470.1_pt1 | contig 31363 bp, 27 predicted proteins | sample 596031 | NCBI WGS metagenome assembly LNFM01 (sample SAMN04254537, study PRJNA301005) | activated carbon metagenome | isolation source: dual media filters at the Ann Arbor, Michigan drinking water treatment plant | place: USA: Ann Arbor | reverse complement strand
TGGTCTCGGCGCTGAACGCGCAGAGCGTCAGCACCACCATCATCCGCGCCGTGGTGATGGTGGTGGTGGTGCTGGGCATCGCCAGCGTGCTGGTGGTGTCGGTGGTACAGAAGCAGCGCGAGATCGGCATCCTGCGGGCGATGGGCGCCACGCGCGGGCAGGTGCTGCGCATCTTCCTGCTGCAAGGCGCGCTGGTGGGCGGGCTGGGCAGCGTCGCCGGCGTGGGGCTGGCGGTGGCGCTGGTGTCGGCGTTCACGCGCTTCGTGCGCGGCGCCGACGGCGGGCCGCTGTTCGACATCACGCTGCAGCCGGCGATGGCCGTGCAGATCGCCGTCATCGCCGCCGTGGCCGGTGTGCTGGCCGCCGTGGCGCCGGCGCGCCGGGCTTCGCGCATGGACCCGGCGCAGGCCATCCGCACATGACGACGGCCGGCACCCAGCCTGGCGCGGGCACCGCGCTGGTCACGCTGCGCGGCATCCGCAAGACCTACAACGCCGGGCGGCCGAACGAAGCCGAGGTGCTGCACGGCATCGACCTGAACCTGGCGCGCGGCGAGTTCGCGGCGCTGATCGGCCCCTCGGGTTCGGGCAAGAGCACCCTGCTGAACCTGCTGGGCCTGCTGGAGCGGCCACACCCTGGCCGGCACGCCCGTGCAGGACCTGGACGACGACGGCCTGACCCGCATGCGCCGCGAGACCCTGGGCTTCGTGTTCCAGTTCCACCACCTGCTGCCGGCCTTGACGGCACTGGAAAACGTCACCCTGCCCGCATTGGCGCGCGACGGCCGCGTCACCGCCGCGGTGCGCGAACGCGGCCGCCAGCTGCTGGACAGCGTGGGCCTGGCTGCGGCCATGGACCGCATGCCGCAGGAACTGAGCGGCGGCATGCAGCAGCGCGTGGCCATTGCCCGGGCCCTGGTGCTGCGGCCGGCCCTGGTGCTGGCCGACGAACCCACCGGCAACCTGGACACGGTCTCGGCCGACGCCGCCTTCGCGCTGCTGCGGCGCATGCACGTGCAGGACGGCACTTCGTTCCTGGTGGTCACGCACGACCCGCGGCTGGCGGCGCGCTGCGACCGTGTGGTGGAGATGCTGGACGGCCGCGTGGCGCGCGACGCGCCGCAGGCCGCCAGCCCCGCGTCAACGCCCGCCGGGCTCTGAAGGCTCCTGCGCCCGCTGGCGCAGTTCGAACTTCTGGATCTTGCCGGTGCTGGTCTTGGGAATCGGCTCGAAGCGCACTTCGCGCGGCACCTTGTAGCCGGCCAGCAGGGTCTTGCAGTGCGCCACCAGTTCGGCGGCGGTGACGCTGCTGCCGGGCTGGGTCTCGACATAGGCCACCGGGGTCTCGCCCCACTTCGGGTCGGGCCGGGCGACCACCGCGCAGGCCAGCACCGCGGGGTGGCGGTAGAGCGCGTCTTCCACTTCGATGCTGCTGATGTTCTCGCCGCCGCTGATGATGATGTCCTTGCTGCGGTCCTTGATCTTCACGTAACGGTCGGGCTCCAGCACGGCCAGGTCGCCGGTGTGGAACCAGCCGCCTTCGAAGGCCTTGTCGGTGGCGGCCGGGTTCTTCAGGTAGCCCTTCATCACGATGTTGCCGCGGAACATGATCTCGCCCATGGTCTGGCCGTCGGCGGGCACTTCAGTCATCGCCTGCGGGTCCATCACGCTCATGCCGTCCTGCAAGGCGTAGCGCACGCCCTGGCGGCCGTTCAGGCGGGTCTGTTCGCTCAGGGACTCACCCGCCCAGCTGTCGCGCTTCACGGCCACGCTGGCCGGGCCGTAGACCTCGGTCAACCCGTACACGTGGGTGATGTCGAAGCCGATCTTCGCCATGCCCTCGATCATCGACGCTGGCGGCGCAGCGCCGGCGACCATGCCGCGCACCTGCTGGCCGATGCCGCTGCGCAGTTCGGCCGGTGCGTTGATGATCAGGCTGTGCACGATGGGCGCCGCGCAGTAGTGATCCACGCCGTGTTCCCGCATGGCCTGCAGGATGGCTCCAGCCTCGACCCGGCGCAGGCAGACATGGGTGCCGCCCAGCATGGCCACCGTCCAGGGGAAGCACCAGCCGTTGCAATGGAACATGGGCAGCGTCCACAGGTACTTCGGAAAGTGCGGCATGGTCCAGGTGGCCGCATTGCACACCGCATTCAGGTAGGCACCCCGGTGGTGGGTGACCACGCCCTTGGGGTCGCCGGTGGTGCCGCTGGTGTAGCTGATGGCGATCGCGTCCCACTCGTCAGCCGGGCCTTCCAGCCGCGGCAGCGGCGCGTGCGCGGCCAGCCAGGCTTCGTACTCGACTGTGCCGAGATGCTCGCCCGGGCCGGTGAATTCGCTGTCGCAGACGTCGACGACGAGCAGCTCGCGGCCGTGTTCGCTGCGCAGCAGGTCCAGCGCTCGTGCCATCACAGGCGCGAACTCAAGGTCGGTGATCAGCACCTCAGCTTCGCAGTGGTTCATCTGCCAGGCCAGCAAGGGCGCGTCCAGCCGCGTGTTCAGCGTGTTCAGCACGGCGCCCAGCGCGGGCACGGCGTAGTGCGCTTCCACCATCTCGGGGGTGTTCGGCAGCATCACGCTGACGGTGGTGCCCCGGCCCACGCCGGCGGCCCTCAGCGCCGCGGCCAGACGCGCGCTGCGTTCACGCGTCTGCGCCCAGCTGTACCGGCGCGCGCCGTGCACCACGGCGGGCAGGTCGCCGAAGACCTCGGCGCTGCGTTCGAGGAAGCTCACCGGCGACAGGGCGGCGAAGTTGGCAGCGTTCTTGTCCAGGTGCTGGTCGTAGATGTTCATCGTGGTTCGGTCTGCTGGGGGGGCGAAGGCGACGGGGTCGGGGTTCGTGGGTCGGGCGGCAGGGCTGGGGTGTCACGCGGCACGGCGCCGCAGCCGCATCGACAGGCCCACCGGCGCCATGGCCAGGTGCAGCCTTTCGCGCGGGGCCTGGCCATCGGGCGTGTGCACGCCGGCCAGGTCGAACTGCAGCAGCAGCGTGGCCGTGGCCAGCTTCATCTCCAGCATGGCCAGGTAGCGCCCGGGGCAGATGCGCGGGCCGGCACCGAAGGGCATGGACACCCGCCGGGCGTTGTGCCCGTGCCGTGCGGGGGCGCCCGCCCGGCCGTCCGCCTGCATGCCGGGCGGGCCGTCGGGCAGGCCATCCGCCAGCCAGCGCTGCGGGAGAAAGGTCGCGGCGTCTGGCATCAACTCGTTGCTGACCGCGTCCCAGCGCATCAAGGCCATCACGATCATGCCGGGGTCGATCTGCACGCCGGCCACGCTGGTCGGGCGCAGCGCCTCCAGTCCGTTCTGTGGCGCCACGGGCTTCAGGCGCATGGTCTCGTGGATGCAGGCCTCGACGAAGTCGAGCTGCGCCAGTTCTTCCAGGCTCGGCGGCCAGCTGCAGCGGCTGCGCACTTCGGCTGTGGCCTGGGCCAGCGCTTCGGGGTGTTGCCACAGCAGGTGCAACAGCCAGGCCAGGGTGTTGGCGGTGGTGTCTTCGCCGGCCAGCAGCATCGTCAGCACGTTGCCGGCCACCTGGACGTCGTCGATGCCGCTGCCGGGTTCGTCGGCGGCCACCAGCATCGCTTCGAGCAGGTTTCGCGGCTGGGCGCGCAGCGCCGGGTCGGCCGCCAGCCGGGCCCGGGCCTGGGCCACGAAGTCGTCGACCGCGGCGTTCACCGCCGCCACGCTGCGCTGCACGGCGCGGTCTTCGGCGCTGGGCCACCAGCGCCAGGTGGGCACGGGCTTGAACATGCGCGTGAACAGCGTCGGGAACAGCCGGTTCAGGTGCACCTGGATGACGTCGTCGTCGCTCTGCAACGTGTTCACTTCGGCCCCGAAGGCCAGGCCGGCGATGGTGTCGACGGTGTAGCGCATCAGCTCGGGCAGCAGCTCCACCGCCTGGCCCGTGGCGGCGGCGGCCTGCCAGCGGCCGACCAGGCGCTGCGCCACGCCCTGCATCGCCGGGTAGTAGTTCTTCACATGGGCCGGGTCGAAGCTGGCCATGACCATGCGGCGCTGGCGGCGCCAGGTGTCACCGTTGGCACCGAACACGCCACCGAGCAGGCCCATTTCCGTCCAGATTTCTTCCAGCCGGGTGGTGCGGCGGAAGCCTTCGGGCCGGTCGCGCAGCGCCGCGGCGATCAGCGTGTAGTCGGACACCACCACCAGCCTGCGGTGGGCCAGCTTCAGCCGGTAGACCGGGCCGTAGCGCGCCCGCCAGGCTTCCAGCTGCAGGTGCATGCGGCTGCTGTCGATCTGCAGCAAGTTGCCGAACACGGGCAGGCCGCGCGGGCCGGGCAGCTGCTCGAAGCGCAGGGTGGGTGTGGCCTGGGTGGTGTTCATCGCTGGATTGGACGCTGCACCGTCGCCGCGCGCAAGCCGGGTTCCACGATTGTTCGAAGCTGTCGCTGGGCTCCGGGTTTAGGCAACAAGTCGGCCAACAGGGCGTCGGGCCGGTAGACGGTTTTCAGCGCCTCGACGATGGCGCCGGCAAGCACGCCGATCGTGTGGTTGGTGCAAGCGGCGGCAGCAAGCCTGGCAGCGACAGGCGGGGCATCCGTACCCGCAAGTGGCTCAGGCCTCGACCTGGGCCAGCGCCTGGTCGATGTCCCAGAGGATGTCGTCGATGTGCTCCAACCCGACCGAGATGCGCACCATGTCGGGCTTCACCCCGGCGGCCAGCTGCTGCGCGGCGTCGAGCTGGCGGTGGGTGGTGCTGGCGGGGTGGCTGATGAGCGTGCGCGTGTCGCCGATGTTCACCAGGTGGCTCATGAACTGCGCGCTTTCGATGAACTTCACGCCGGCCTGAACGCCCCCCTTCACGCCGAAGGCCAGCAGGCCGGAGGCGCCGCGCATCTGCCGCTTCATCAGCGCGTGTTGCGGGTGGCTGGGAAGGCCGGGGTAGCTGACCCAGTTCACCCGCGGGTGCGCCTGCAGGTGTTCGGCCACACGCTGGGCGTTGCTGCAATGCCTTTCCATGCGCAGCGGCAGCGTTTCCACGCCCTGCAGGATCTGCCAGGCGCTCATCGGCGACAGGGCCGCGCCGTAGACGCGCAGGGTCTCCATGCGGCAGCGCATGGTGAAGGCGAAGTTGCCGAAGTTCTCGTAGAACTTCACGCCGTGGTAGCCCGGGCTGGGGTCGGTCATGCCCGGGAACTTGCCGTTGTCCCAGGGAAAGCGCCCGCCCTCCACGAGCACGCCGCCCAGCGTGGTGCCGTGGCCGGCCAGGTACTTGGTGGCGCTGTGCACGACGATGTCGGCCCCCAGCGCCACCGGGTTGCACAGGAAGGGGCTGGGCACGGTGTTGTCGATGATCAGCGGCACGCCGTGGGCGTGGGCCACGTCGGCGATGGCGGCGATGTCCAGCACCACCAGGCTGGGGTTGCCCAGGCTTTCGGCAAACACCGCACGCGTGTTCGGGCGCATGGCGGCGGCGAAGGCGGCGGGGTCGGTGGCGTCGACGAAGCTGGTCTCGACACCGAACTTCTTCAGGTTCACCGCCAGCATGGTCACGCTGCCCCCGTACAGCGCGCCGGCCGCCACCACGTGGTCGCCGGCCTGCAGGATGGTCATCAGGGCCGTGGCCTCGGCAGCCATGCCGCTGGCCGAAGCCACCGCCGCGCGGCCGCCTTCCAGCGCCGCCACACGTTCTTCCAGGGCAGCGACGGTGGGGTTGCTCAGGCGTGAATAGACGTTGCCGAAGGTCTGCAGGTTGAACAGGCTGGCGGCGTGGTCGGCGCTGTCGAAGACGAAGCTGGTCGTCTGGTAGATGGGCAGGGCGCGCGCACCGGTGGCGGCGTCGGGGATCTGGCCAGCATGGATGGCCAGGGTCTCGGGGCGGAAGCGATGGTCGGGCATGGCGACATGGTATGCCTTGTCCGGGTCGGCCTGATGCGCGCCCGGGGCCGATCGCCCAAACCACGCAGGCCGGCGCGGATATGCAGTTTCCGCGTTTGCATCGTCGAATTGCTTCGTTGGCAGCGTGCAGGCCGCTGCCTAGAGTCCGCAGCCCTGGCTGTTGCTCTGGAGTGTTCACATGTCCCTGTCCCGTCGCCAACTCGTTTCCACCCTGCCCGCCCTGGCGCTGGCGGGCCTGGGTGTTCCGGCCCGGGCCGCCACCAGCCTGCTGAATGTCAGCTACGACGTCAGCCGCGAGTTCTACAAGGACTACAACACCGCCTTCGCGGCGCACTGGAAGAAGACCACCGGCGAGGTGGTGGAACTCAAGCAAAGCCACGGCGGCAGCAGCCGCCAGGCGCGCAGCGTGGCCGACGGGCTGGAAGCCGACGTCATCACCATGAACCAGCACAACGACATCGACATCCTTCACACCCGCGGCGGCCTGGTGCCGGCCAACTGGGCGCAGCGGCTGCCGAACAACGCCTCGCCCACGGTCAGCGTCAGCGTCATCCTGGTGCGCAAGGGGAACCCGAAGAACATCCGTGAATGGACCGACCTGGGCCGCGCCGGGCTGCAGGTGATCATCCCCAACCCCAAGACCAGCGGCAACGGCCGCTACACCTATCTGGCGGCCTGGGGTGCGGCCGTGAAGGGCGGCGTCAGCCCCGACGCGGCCAAGGCCCTGATGACCCGCATCTTCGCCAACGTGCCGGTGCTCGACGGCGGTGGCCGCGGCGCCACCAGCACCTTCGCCCAGCGCAACATGGGCGACGCGCTCGTCACCTTCGAAAGCGAAGTGCCGCTGATCCAGCGCGAATTCGGCGACCACTTCAGCGTCGTCTACCCCTCGCGCACCATCCTGGCCGAGAACCCGGTGAGCGTGGTCGACAGGGTGGTCGACAAGCGCGGCACGCGCAAGCAGGCCGAGGCCTACCTGCAGTACCTCTACAGCGACGAAGGGCAGGACATCGCGGCCCGGCACAACCTGCGTCCGCGCCACGCCAAGGTACTGGCGAAGTACGCCAAGGCCTTCCCGAAAGTGGACAGCTTCACCGTCGACGAAGTCTTCGGCGGCTGGACGAAGGCGCAGAAGGACCACTTCAACGACGGTGCGCTGTACGACCAGATCATCTCTGTGGCCAAAGCTCGCTGAGGCAGCGGCGTCATGTTCCTGCGCAAGACGCTGCTCCAGCGCCACAGCGTGCTGCCCGGTTTCGACCTGGCCCTGGGCTTCGCGCTGCTGTACATCAGCCTGATCGTGCTGATCCCGCTGTCGGCGGCGTTCCTGAAGACCTTCACGCTGACCTGGCAGCAGTTCCTGGACGCCACCACCACGCCACGCGTGATGGCCAGCTACCGGCTGACCTTCGGCGCCAGCTTCCTGGCCGCAGCGCTGAACACGGTGTTCGGCCTGATCATCGCCTGGGTGCTGGTGCGCTACACCTTCCCCTTCAAGCGCCTGATCGACGCCTTGGTCGACCTGCCGTTTGCGCTGCCCACCGCCGTGGCCGGCATCGCGCTGACCGCCATCTACGCGCAGAACGGCCTGATCGGCCAGTTCCTGCCGTTCAAGGTGAGCTTCACGTCCGTGGGCGTGTGGGTGGCGCTGGTGTTCATCGGCCTGCCCTTCGTGGTGCGCACGGTGCAGCCGGTGCTGGAAGACGTGAACCGCGAACTGGAGGAAGCCGCCGCGACGCTGGGCGCCAGCCGCTGGCAGACCTTCGGCAAGGTGATCTTCCCCATCGTGATTCCGGCGCTGCTGACCGGCTTTGCGCTGGCCTTTGCGCGCGCCCTGGGTGAATACGGCAGCGTCATCTTCATTGCCGGCAACATGCCGATGGTCAGCGAGATCACGCCGCTGCTGATCATCACCAAGCTCGAACAGTACGACTACGCCGGAGCCACCGCCATCGCGGTGGTGATGCTGGTGGCGGCTTTCGCCATGCTGCTGGTCATCAACCTGCTGCAAAGCTGGGCGCGCAAGCGCCAGGGGGGCCTGGCATGAGCGCGGTGCTGTCAACACCCGCCCCGATTGCGGCCGGCGCGGCGCCCCGCCGCATGCGCGCGGCCACGGCCGAGAAGCCCTGGGTCCGCGTCGTGCTCATCGGCACGGCCCTGGCCTTCATGACGCTGTTCCTGTTCGTGCCGCTGGCCACCGTGTTCTACGAGGCCTTCAAGAAGGGCTGGGATGTGTACCTGGCTGCCATCACCGAGCCCGACGCAGTGTCGGCCATCCAGCTGACGCTGATCGCCGCCGCCATCAGCGTGCCGCTGAACCTGGCGTTCGGCGTGGCCGCGGCCTGGGCGATCGCGAAGTTCGAATTCCACGGCAAGAACCTGCTGCTGACCCTGATCGACCTGCCGTTCTCGGTCAGCCCGGTCATCGCCGGCCTGATCTACGTGCTGGTGTTCGGCCTGCAGGGCTGGTTCGGCAGCTGGTTCATCGACAACGACCTGAAGATCATCTTCGCCGTGCCCGGCATCGTGCTGGCCACCGTGTTCGTGACCTTCCCCTTCGTCGCGCGTGAACTCATCCCGCTGATGCAGGCCCAGGGCATCGAACAGGAGGAAGCCGCGCGTGTGCTGGGGGCCAACGGCTGGCAGATGTTCATGCGCGTGACGCTGCCGAACGTGAAATGGGCGCTGCTGTACGGCGTGATCCTGTGCAACGCCCGGGCGATGGGCGAGTTCGGTGCCGTCAGCGTGGTCAGCGGCCACATCCGCGGGCAGACCAACACCATGCCGCTGCACATCGAGATCGTCTACAACGAATACCAGTTCGCGGCCGCCTTTGCCGTGGCCTCGCTGCTGGCGCTTCTGGCGCTGCTGACGCTGCTGCTGAAGTACGTGGTGGAACAGCGCGTGAAGCACCAGAAGCGCGGCGCCGACGCGGTCTGAACCGGACACCGAGCAGAAAGAACACGCCATGGGCATCGAAGTCAGAAACCTGCGCAAGTCCTTCGGCCCCACGGTCGTCTGCGACCACCTGAACCTGGACATCCCGGCCGGCGAGCTGGTGGCCCTGCTGGGGCCTTCGGGTTCGGGCAAGACCAGCCTGCTGCGCATCATGGCCGGGCTGGAAGTGCCCGACGCCGGCAGCGTGCTGTTCCACGGCGAGGACGCCACCGAAGTCGATGTGCGCGACCGCAAGGTCGGCTTCGTGTTCCAGCACTACGCACTGTTCGGCCACATGTCGATCTTCGAGAACGTGGCCTTCGGCCTGCGTGTGCGGCCCCGCACGGCGAAGCCGGGCTCGAACGAACGCACGCGCCCGAACGAAGCCGAGATCAGGAAGAAGGTGACGCAGCTGCTGAAGCTGGTGCAGCTGGACTGGCTGGCCGACCGCTACCCGCACCAGCTGAGCGGCGGCCAGCGCCAACGCATTGCCCTGGCCCGCGCGCTGGCGGTCGAACCCAAGGTGCTGCTGCTCGACGAACCCTTCGGTGCGCTGGACGCCAAGGTGCGCAAGGAGCTGCGGCGCTGGTTGCGCCGGCTGCACGACGAAGTGCAGGTCACCAGCGTCTTCGTCACCCACGACCAGGAAGAGGCCATGGAAGTGGCCGACCGCATCGTCGTGATGAACGAAGGCCGCATCGAACAGGTGGGCACGCCCGACCAGGTCTACGACCACCCCGCCAGCCCCTTCGTGCTGCAGTTCCTGGGCGACGTGAACCTGTTCCACGGCCGCAGCAGCCACACCCCGGGCGGCGGTACGGTGCCGGGCGGCACGGTCTACGTGCGCCCGCACGAACTCGAGATCCTGGCCGAAGCCACGCCCGAGGCCTGGCCGGTGACGCTGTCGCAGACGCTGACGGTGGGCCCGCACACCCGCATCGAATTCAAGCGCGACAACGTGAACGGCGAAGACGGCGGTTACCTCGACGTGGAACTGCTGCGCAGCGACTACACGGCGCTGCGCGACCGGCTGAAACTGGAGCGCGGCAGCCGGGTGTTCCTGCGGCCGCGCAAGGTGACGCGGTTCGAGGTGCTGCTGGCGGGTGTGTAGCACAACAGTGCTACATTGCCCGCACCCTCAACCATGGAGAGCGCCATGAGCACGACCACGCTGCGACTGCCCGAGGAGTTGCGCGCACGCATCGAGCGTCTGACGGCGGTGCGCGGGTCGACGATGCATGCTTTCATGATCGAAGCCATCGCCGAGGTGACCGATCGTGCCGAGCGCCAGCAGGCCTTCGAGGCCGAGGCGGAGCAGCGCCTTCGGCACATGGAGGAAACGGGCGAATACATCACGCTGGACGATCTGAGCGAGCACATGGCCACCTTGACCAGTGGCGCGTTGCCTGGCCCCGCGACGCCACGACGCATGGCCCCCGACGAGTTGGCGCGCTTTCGCAGCGCGATGCGACGCGCTCGCTGAGCGTGGCGACCCTGCTGCTGGCCCCGGGCATCGGGACTGATCTGCAGCGCATCCGGGACCATCTGGTCACGCACGAGGCCACCGATGTCGATGTGCGCGTGCAGGAGATCATCGAGGCGTTGCGTATCCTGACGCGCCACCCCCTGATCGGACGCCCAAGCGGACTGCGCCAGCGAGAGCTTGTGATCGGCCGTGGCACGCGCGGCTACGTTGCCCGCTACGCCTACGACATGGGCGACGACTTGGTCGTCGTCACCGCGCTGCGCGCGCAGCGCGAGGCTGGCTTCCGCGTCTGAGCGATGGCGGTCAGGTCAGCCACTGCACCACCTCGCTACCCGCCGCCGTGCTCCATCGCACCACGGCCCGTGCGCCGTTGACCAGCAGCAGTTGCGGCGGCCGGTGTCCGATGTCGACATCGACCAGCACCGGGCAGGGCAGGCTGCCGAGCGTGCTGCGCAGGGCGTCTGCCCAGCGCAGCGCGTGGGCACCGGTGGTGTCGGGGGCCGCGGAGCGGCCGATCAGCACGCCAGCCAGGCCGTCCAGCCAGCCGCTCCAGCGCAGCCGATGCAAGGCGCGGAGCGTGGCCGCGGGTGACTGCTCGGCGTTCTCCAGGTACAGCACCACGCTGTCGCCGGCGGCGTGGCAGCGGGCGATGTAGCCGGCCACATCGCCATGCATGCTGCCAGCCAGGTGCATCAGCGTGTCGAGACAGCCACCCAGCAGCCGGCCCTGGAAGTGCACGGCATCGGTACCGTCCAGCGCCCACCAGCGCGTGGGTTCGGTCAGCGCATGGACGGTGTGGTGCGCCTGGGCGAAGTCGGTCCACTGCTTCTGCCAGTGCGTGCTCTGGCGCTGCGTGAAGCGGCTGCCCGCCGGCAACGCCAGCGCCGGCATCACGCCAGCGGTGAGCGGATCGTCCTGGCCCGGGGCCAGATCCCCTTCTTCGACGACGAAGCCCAGCGCCTGCAGCTGCGCGATGACGATGTCCAGGCGGCGATGCAGGTGCGGCTCCACGCCCGAGCTGGGCGCGGTGACGACGATGCCGCTGCAGGCTCGCAGCGGGGCGGGGTAGCGGGGTGCGACGAGGCTGGGCATGCGCGCATCATGCCGCGGCGTTGGGGGGTGGGTGATGGGGGCAAGCCGCAGTCGCTCGCGCTTCGTGGTGCTCGGGTCAACGCGCCAGGAAAGCCCCCAGCGAAGCCACGTCGATCGCGCAGTGGCCGCCGTAGAGCGGGTGCCATTCGGTCGGCAATCCGCGCTGCACAGCCCGTTGCGCCAGGCGCTCCACGCCTTCGTAAAGGCCATAGCGGTCGTAGAGGCCGCCCGACAGATACAGGCTGGGACGCGCATCGGGCAAGGCGGCTGCCTCGATCAGCGCCAGCGGCGAAAGGTGGCGCCACTCTTGCTCGTTGGAGACATAGCCGCGGGCCAATTTCCAGATGCCGAAGATGATGCGGGGATCGGCACCCGTGCGCTTGATCGCCGCGCGGATCTCGCCCAGGGGGGCAAAAGGCGAGTTCAGGTAGACGTTGGGGCACAGGGCAGCCACCTTGTCGAAAAGCCGGGGCTGGCTCAGGCCCAGCACCAGGCTGTTCAGCCCGCCCATCGATTCACCCACCAGCAGCCGGCGCCGCGGCTGGCCCAGGCGGGCCTCGATCGCAGCGATGTCGGGCCCGATGGTGTCCAGCAGGCCGCTGTGCGGCGCCTGACCTTTCGGCGCCAGCAGCCACACCGGCCCGTAGGACAGCGAAACGACCGTGGGCGGCAGCAGGCCAGCGCTCTGCCAGTACCCCTGGACCATGGCGGTGTAGTAAGTCGGGTCGTTCCATATCTCGGCCTCGAGATTGCGGCCGTGCAGGTGATAGAGCAGGTCACCGTTCACACCGCCTGCAGCGCGATGCACGCAGTAGCGCAAGCGACCTTCCTGGCCACATTGCTGGTGGGCGGGCGTGAAGTTCACGGCTTGCGCGCCCCAAGGGCGGCTGATGTGCTGCCAGGCCCACCAGGCGGCAAAAACCATCAGCAGCAGCAGCAGCATCAGCATGAGCGCTGCAGCCTTGCGCGGCAGCTTGCGGGTGATCATGTTCGGAATCTCCTGTCCAAGGTTTCGGCATGCAGCGGCCTCCACCGCGTGCGCCGGTGGCCGGGAAGGCTGTTGAGGCTCAGGTCAGGCCCGAGCGGGGCCAGCTCGGTGGGTCCCGCAGGCTGCGGGGCGCGGCGGGCGCCGGGCTTGCGCAAGGCTGCTTGGCAGCTTCACCCGGCAGCAATGCCAGGCTCAGCAGATAGCCGACGATGAAACTGCCGCCGAAGCCCACGAGTGGAGAAGGCAACCAGCCGGGCAAAGACGCCACCACCAGCAGCCCCCAGACGAGGCCGTGCAGACGCGCCTGGCGGTGACGAAGTGCCGGCCACAAGGGCAGCATCTGCAGCAGCAACAGGGCAAGACCGATGCTCAGGCCCTGTTCGAAACCGCCCTGCAACACCCGATCGACAAAGGGCAGGGCCTGCGGCACCTGCCATGCATGACCGAAGTGCAGCGCTGTGGCCCCAGCCGCCCCTGCCAGTAGAGCCACTGCGCCACTGCGGCTGGTGCATGCACGCACGCTGAGCACAGCCGAGACCCAACCCGCCAGCAGGGCGTCGGCTTGCAGGGCGAGTGCAACACACGCCATCAGAAGACCGACCAGCGCCCACGGTCGGGCCGTGGGCAGCGAGCGCACGTCGGAGGCCACCAGCAGCGCAGGCAGCAACAGCCAAAGCAGGTTCACGTGAACCGGCCCGACCCGCAGCCAGGCGGTGGCCCCCGTGGACGCCTGGCCGAGGCTGGCGACGAGCAGCACTGCACCCAAGGCGAAAGACAGCCTGGCGCGCAGCAGTTCGTCCGCTTGCAAACGCCGCAGCGGCAGCAGACGAAAAGTTGCAAGCGCCCATGCCAGCGACAACAGGTTCATCACCGCGTAGTGACCCGGGGCGCCCGCGCTGTGCATGAAGGCGCAACCCATCAGCACCGCAATCGAGCAGGCCCAAAGGCCGGCCTGGTGGACTTGCGACAGGCCGACGAAGGTCTCCGTCAGCACCAGGCCGGTCGCTGCACGAAAGCAACCCCAGGCAAATGAGAGGGCCTCGCGTTCATTGCCGGCGGCCTGCATCTCGGCCTGCATGGCGCAGGCCCAGGCCGCGCGCTGGTCGCCCAGAAGCTGGGCGGTCACGCGCATCAGCAGCCGGCTGACCAGGTCCAGCACCCGCGCGGACAATGACCGATTCACGGGCGCACCTTTGCAGCACGCAAGGGCGTGGACTGGATTCGAACCGCGGCCAGGGGTTCTGCCAGCGACGCCACCCAGCCGCGACCGGCCGCCGTCAGCCTGTAGACATGGCGCGGCGGCCGCCCAGGCTGGGGCGAATCCACCCAGCGCGCCTCCAGCAGGCCCTGAGCCTCCAGGCGCATCAACAGCGGATACAGGGTGCCCGACTTCACCCCGGCCTGCGCCATGATGTCGTAGCCGTGACACCAGGCTTCGGTACCGGCCAATGCGGCGACGACGGCCAAGGCTTGTGGAGACAGGGCACGGGTGCGGCTCATGAATTAACTCTACATATGTAGAGTTGTTGCGTCAACCGACATTCGCAGGCCACGCCCGCAAACGCACAAGCCTCCGAAGAACGCTACTGCGGCCGGCGCGCGCTGATCACCTGGGTGTCCACACCCACCCAGTTCAGGCCGCCGAACAGTCGGGCGTGCTCGATCTTCGGGCAACGGTCCATCACCGAATCCATGCCCGCCGCACGCGCCAGTGCATCGGCCTCGGCGTTGGCAACGCCCAGCTGCTGCCAAAGGCACTTGGCACCGATGGCCACCGCGCTCTGCGCAATCGGCAGCACGTCGGCCGGCTTGCGGAAGACATCGACCATGTCCACCGGGAACGGGATGTCCTCGAGCCGCGCGTAGCTGGTCTCGCCCAGGATCTCGGGGTATTTCGGGTTCACCGGCACGATGCGGTAGCCGTGGCTCTGCAGGTACTTGCCCACGAAGAAGCTGGGCCGGTGCCATTCGGCCGACAGGCCGACGATGGCGATGGTGTGGTTGCCACGCAGGATGCGGCGCAGGGTGCTGATGTCGTCGGCCATGGCTCGATTGTGCACAGCGGCCGCTTCAGCCCAGGAACCCGCGCTGTCGCAGCAGCGCGGCCAGCGCCTCGGACGTGACGGCCTGGCGGTCGGGGTCGTACTTGATCTTGCTGGTGTAGAACTGGGCCAGCGAGGTGATGCCGTGGGCGTCCATCTGTGCGGCCATCTCCGGGCCCATGGACCGGTAGCGGTCCCAGCCGCGGCGTTCACGTTCACCGAAGTCGCGGTCGATACTTTCCGGGGTGGATGGCCGGTAGCGTTCTTCGTGGATCCAGGCGCGGCCCGGCAGGCGGTCGCGCTGGGCCGGCGTTTCGTCGGGCCAGCCCACCACCAGGCTGGTCACGGGCAGGCAATAGCCGGGCAGTTCCAGCAGCTCGGCAATCGCCCCCATGCTCTGCAGCGTGGTGCCCATGTAGCAGATGCCCAGGCCGTGGCTTTCCAGCGCCAGTGCCGTGGTCTGCGCCAGGATCACGGCGTCGAAGCTGGCCACGTGCCAGGCCAGGAAGTCGCCGAAGCCCAGCCGCGCCTGGCGCTGGCCCAGCCAGTCGCGGGTGCGCTGGCTGTCGGCGCAGAAGGTCAGCACCAGGGGCGCCTGCAGCACCATCGGCTGGCCCGAGTGCAGTTCGCACAGGCGGGCCCGGCGCTCCGGGTCGAAGCTCTTCACCACCGACACCATGTTCAGGTTGCCGCTGGAAGAACTGCCTGCCAGGGCCTGCACCAGCACATCGTCGACGAAAGCACTGTCCACCGGGGCATCGGGCTTGTACTGCCGGATAGAGCGGTGGCGCAGCATCAGCTGAGAAAAGGCGGAGGCGAATTCGTTCTGGATCTTCATGATGGACATCACGGCGTGGCTGGAGCCGGGTGGGCGGTCGGCAGCTTGCAAAGACCATATCTTGCAACGCAACATTTCACCGCCGCCAGCCCGGCACCGCTGGTAGACTGCGCGCCGTCAGGAGAGAGCTTTCGAACGTGGAAAGCCGCCGAAGGCGCAGGGCCGTTGAAGAAACCGCCCGAACGCTCAGGCAAAAGGACTGACTTCCTTCCTCACTGGAGAGAGGCTGCCCACCCGGGCTGACACCGGATGAAGCAGCCCACCGAAGGGGCAAGGCCGGGCGACCCGCCAAACGGGTGCGCACGTGCCGAATCTCTCAGGTAAAGCGGACAGAGAGGGCCCCAGCCATCACACCCGTGGTGGATGGCCAAGCCGCCCTCGAAGGAATCTGCCTTGTCTGACACCGCCCCCACCGCTCCGCTCCAGCACACCCCCCTGCACGACCTGCACCTGCGCCTGGGCGCACGCATGGTGCCCTTCGCCGGCTACGCCATGCCGGTGCAGTACCCCAGCGGCCTGATGGCCGAACACAAGCACTGCCGCGAGGCGGCGGCGCTGTTCGACGTCTCGCACATGGGTCAGGTGAAGCTGTTCGGCGTGGACGCCGCCGCCGCCCTGGAGACCCTGGTGCCGATGGACATCATCGGCCTGGGCGAAGGCAAGCAGCGCTACGCCTTTTTCACCAACACCGCGGGCGGCCTGATGGACGACCTGATGGTCACGCGCCCCGCGCGTGCCGATGCAGGCGACGCCGAAAACGGCTTCGGCGACCTGTTCCTGGTGGTGAACGCCGGCTGCAAGGACGCCGACATCCGCCACCTGCAAACCCGCATCGGCCGCCGCTGCCGCGTGCAGCCCCTGCCCGACCGCGCCCTGCTGGCCCTGCAGGGCCCGCAGGCCGTGGCCGCGCTGGCGCGGCTGAACCCGGCCGTGACCCAGCTCGTGTTCATGACCGGCGGTGCCTTCGACCTGGTGGGCAGCCGCTGTTTCGTCACGCGGTCCGGCTACACCGGTGAAGACGGCTTCGAGATCAGCGTTCCGGCCAGCCATGCCGAAGCCCTGGCCGAGGCCCTCCTGGCCCAGCCCGAGGTCAAGCCCGCCGGCCTGGGCGCACGCGACACACTGCGCCTGGAAGCCGGCCTGTGCCTGTATGGCCACGACATCAACGAACAGACCAGCCCCGTCGAAGCCGGCCTGAGCTGGGCCATCCAGAAAGTGCGCCGCCCCGGCGGTGCGCGCGAAGGCGGCTACCTGGGCACGCCGGTGGTCGAACGTCACCTCTCGGGTTCGGCGGCGCGCAAGCGCGTGGGCCTGCTCGGCCAGGAACGTGTGCCGGTGCGTGAAGGCTGCGCCATCGTCGACGCCGCGGGCACGCCGCTGGGCACCGTCACCAGCGGCACGCTGGGCCCCAGCGTCAACCAGCCCGTGGCCATGGCCTACCTGCCGCTGACCCACACCGCCCCGCAGACCCTGGTCTACGCCGAAGTGCGCGGCAAGCGCCTGCCCATGCACGTGGTGCCCATGCCTTTCCACCCCCATCGCTACCACCGCGGCTGAAAGCCGAACACTTTTTTCGAAAGCCTTCGAGATGACCACCAAGTTCACCGCCGACCACGAATGGATCACCCTGACGAACGCCGATGCAGGGGGCGACGTCGCCACTGTCGGCATCACCCTGCATGCGCAGGACGCGCTGGGTGACGTCGTCTTCGTCGACCTGCCCGAAGTCGGCCGCAGCTACAACGCCGGCGAAGTGGCCGGCGTCGTCGAATCGGTCAAGGCCGCGGCCGATGTCTACATGCCCATCACCGGCGAAGTGACCGAAGTCAACGAAGCCCTGCGTGCCGACCCGGCCCTGGCCAACAGCGACCCTCAGGGTGCAGGCTGGTTCTTCAGGATGAAGCTGGCCAGCCGGGGCGACTTCGACGCGCTGATGGACCCGCCGGCCTACGACGCCCTGCTGAAGACGCTGTAACCCACCCCGACCCGAAAGCCTGCCATGTTGATGTCTGCCCTGAAGCCGCTCGGCGAGCTGGAAAACGCCACCGAGTTCAGCGCCCGCCACATCGGGCCGCACGAAGCCGACGAACAGCACATGCTGCGCACGATCGCACCCCTGCTGCCGAACTTCACGCGCCGGGCGCTCATCGACGCCATCGTGCCGCGCGCCATTGCCCGCAGCAAGCCGATGCTGCTGCCGGCGCCTGTGACCGAAGCCCAGGCGCTGGCTGAAATGAAGGCCATCGCCAGCCGCAACCAGGTGCTGAAGAACTTCATCGGCCAGGGCTACCATGGCACGCACACGCCAGGCGTCATCCTGCGCAACATCCTCGAGAACCCGGCGTGGTACACCGCCTACACGCCCTACCAGGCCGAAATCAGCCAGGGCCGGATGGAAGCGCTGGTGAACTTCCAGACCATGGTCTGCGACCTCACCGGCATGGCCATTGCCAACGCCAGCATGCTTGACGAGGCCACTGCCGCCGCCGAAGCCATGACCCTGGCCAAGCGCAGCGTGAAGAGCAAGAGCGACACGATCATCGTCGCAGGCGACTGCCACCCACAGACCATCGAAGTCATCCAGACCCGCGCGAAGCCGCTGGGCCTGCAGGTGAAGCTGGCGAATTCGCACGCCGAATGGGAAACCCTGGTCGGCAGCGGCGACTTCTTCGCCGTCGTCGTGGGCTACCCCAGCACCCATGGCGGCATCACCGACTGGCGCGCCGACGTCGTGCGCGTGCATGCCGCCGCCGCGGCCTTCATCGTCTGCGCCGACCTGCTGGCCCTGACCCTGCTGGCCCCGCCCGGCGAATGGGGTGCCGACATCGTGGTGGGCAACACCCAGCGCTTCGGCGTGCCCATGGGCGCCGGCGGCCCGCACGCCGCCTACATGGCCTGCCGCGATGAATGGAAGCGCAGCCTGCCCGGGCGGCTGGTGGGCGTCAGCATCGACAGCCACGGCGCACCGGCCTACCGGCTGGCGCTGCAGACGCGTGAACAACACATCCGCCGTGAGAAGGCCACCAGCAACATCTGCACGGCGCAGGTGCTGCTGGCCGTGATCGCCAGCATGTACGCGGTCTACCACGGCCCGGCCGGCCTGAAGCGCATCGCCCAGCGCGTGGCCAGCTTCACCGCCATCCTGGCCGCGGGGCTGAAAGAAATGGGCTTGCACCCGCACGGCGATTCAGCCTTCGACACCGTGTCGCTGAAGACCGACGCGCGCACCGGCGAATTCGTCGACCGTGCATTGGCCGCGGGCATGAACATCCGCCGCTACCGCGAATGGGGCGATGCTTTCGTCAGCATGACGCTGGACGAAACCACCACACGTGAAGACGTGCAGGCGCTCTGGCGTGTGTTCGCGGCCCCCGGCCAGGCCCTGCCGGTGTTCGACGGCTTCGAGAAGGGCATCGAGCCGCAGATTCCCACCGCGCTGCGCCGTACCAGCGCTTTCCTCACGCACCCGGTGTTCAACAGCCACCACAGCGAAACCCAGATGCTGCGCTACATCCGGTCCTTGAGCGACAAGGACCTGGCACTGGACCGCAGCATGATCCCGCTGGGCAGCTGCACCATGAAGCTGAACGCCACCAGCGAGATGATCCCCATCACCTGGCCAGAATTTGCCAACGTCCACCCCTTTGCCCCGCGCGAACAGCTGGCCGGCTACTGGCAAATGAACGACCAGCTCTGCGCCTGGCTGAGCCAGGCCACCGGCTATGCCGGGGTCAGCCTGCAACCCAATGCCGGCAGCCAGGGCGAATATGCCGGCTTGCTGGTGATCCAGGCCTGGCACCAAAGCCGCGGCGAAGGCCACCGCAACATCTGTCTCATCCCCGAAAGCGCGCATGGCACCAACCCCGCCAGCGCGCAGATGGCCGGCATGACGGTGGTGGTGACGAAGTGCGACGCGATGGGCAACGTCGACATGGACGACCTGCAGGCCAAGTGCGAGAAGCACAGCGCGAACCTGGCGGCGGTGATGATCACCTACCCCAGCACGCACGGCGTGTTCGAGGTGCGCGTCAAGGAACTCTGCGCCCTGGTGCACCAGCATGGCGGGCGCGTGTACGTCGACGGCGCGAACATGAACGCGCTGGTGGGCGTGGCCGCCCCGGGTGAATTCGGCGGCGACGTGAGCCACCTGAACCTGCACAAGACCTTCTGCATCCCGCACGGCGGCGGCGGCCCGGGCGTGGGCCCGGTGGCCGTGGTCGAAGACCTGGTGCCCTTTCTGCCTGCCCACCGAACCGCGGGCATTGGCGGCGAGCACAGTGTCGGCGCGGTCAGCGCGGCCCCGCTGGGCAATGCCGCGGTGCTGCCCATCAGCTGGATGTACTGCCGCATGATGGGCGCCGAGGGCCTGCGCGACGCCACCGAGGTCGCCATCCTCAGCGCCAACTACATCGCCGCGCGCCTGTCGCCGCACTACCCGGTGCTTTACAGCGGCGACGTCGAAGGCCTGCAGGGCGGCGGCGTGGCGCACGAATGCATCATCGACATCCGCCCGCTGGCCAAGACCACGGGCGTGGGCGCCGAAGACGTGGCCAAACGCCTGATCGACTATGGTTTCCATGCGCCGACGCTCAGCTTCCCGGTGGCCGGCACGCTGATGATCGAGCCGACAGAAAGCGAACCACTGGCCGAACTCGACCGCTTCATCGAAGCGATGATCGCCATCCGGGCCGAGATCGCGCGCGTGGAAGCCGGTGAATGGCCGCAGGACGACAACCCGCTGAAGAACGCCCCGCACACCGCGGCTTCGCTGCTGAAGGCCGACTGGGCCCGCCCCTACACCCGCGAGCAGGCCGCCTACCCGCTGCCCGTGCTGCGCCGCCAGAAGTACTGGGCGCCGGTGGGCCGGGTCGACAACGTGCACGGCGACCGCAACCTGTTCTGCAGCTGCCTGCCGGTGTCAGACTACGCGGGCGCCAGCCAGCCCGGCTGAACAAGGCAAGCCATGGCCGTCAGCGTCTTCGACCTGTTCAAGATCGGCATCGGGCCCAGCAGCAGCCACACCGTGGGCCCGATGCGCGCGGCCCGGCTGTTCGCGGCCCGGCTGGCGCACGACGGCCAGCTGCCGGCGACGGCGCGCGTGCTGTCGCAGCTGTACGGAAGCCTGGGGGCCACCGGCAAGGGCCACGGCAGCGACAAGGCGGTGCTGCTGGGCCTGGCCGGGCATGAACCCGACACCGTCGACGTCGACGCCGTGCCGGGGCTGCTGGCCACGATGCGTGCGAACAAGCGCATCGCGCTGCTGGGCAGCCATCAAGTGGCCTTCAGCGAGAAGGACGACCTGAAGTTTCACCGGCGTGAAACCTTGCCCTTCCACGCCAACGGCATGCGCTTCACGGCCTTCGACGCGGCGGGCTCCGAAATCGTCACCCGCAGCTACTACTCGGTGGGCGGCGGCTTCGTCGTCAGCGACGAGGTGGCGGCCGACGGCGCGCGGCAGAAGGTCATCGCACCCGACAGCACCACCCTGCCCCTGCCTTTTCGCAGCGGCGACGAACTCCTGCTGCGCTGCCGCGAGGTCCAGGCGCAGGGCGGCGGCGGCATCGCCGCGGTGATGCGCATCAACGAACGCGTCCTGGGCAAGGGCGGGCACAGCGACGCCGAGATCGACGCCGGCCTGCTGAAGATCTGGCGCGTGATGCAGGACTGCGTGAAGCGTGGCTGTGCCACCGACGGCGTGCTGCCCGGCGGCTTCCAGGTCAAGCGCCGCGCCAAGGCGCTGCGTGAACAGCTGGTCGCCCACCCCGAACAAGCCCTGAGCGACCCGCTTCAGGTGCTGGACTGGGTGAACCTGTATGCGCTGGCCGTGAACGAGGAAAACGCCGCCGGCGGCCGCGTCGTCACCGCGCCCACCAACGGCGCAGCCGGCATCGTGCCGGCGGTGCTGCACTACTACACGCGCTTCGTGCCGGGCGCCAGCGAAAAGGGCGTCGTCGACTTCCTGCTCACGGCCGCGGCCATCGGCATCCTGTACAAGGAAAACGCCAGCATCAGCGGTGCCGAAGTCGGCTGCCAGGGCGAAGTGGGCGTGGCCTGCAGCATGGCCGCAGCCGCGCTGTGCGCGGTGATGGGCGGCAGCCCGGAACAGGTGGAAAACGCCGCCGAGATCGGCATGGAACACCACCTGGGCCTGACCTGCGACCCGGTGGGCGGGCTGGTGCAGATCCCCTGCATCGAACGCAACGCGATTGCCAGCGTGAAGGCCATCAACGCCGCGCGCATGGCACTGCGCGGCGACGGCACGCACTTCGTCAGCCTGGACAAGGTCATCAAGACCATGCGCGAGACCGGCGCCGACATGATGACGAAGTACAAGGAAACTGCGCGCGGCGGCCTGGCCGTGAACATCGTCGAGTGCTGACGGGCCGGGCGGGCCGCGGGCCCCCTCAATCGGCCGGCGCAATGGCCGATAAGCAGGTGATGTGGGGCACAGGGGTGCCCCCGCCTCCTTGCTGCCCCGGCCACCTTGCCCATCATCAGCCTGCTGCAGCGTCTGAAGCTGCGCCACAAGATCGCCGCCCTGGGGGTGGTGGGCATGGCGCTGTGCACGCTGCCGCTGATCCAGGTGCTTCGCTATCAGGGCCTGGAACTGCAATGGGCCCGTGCTGCCCATGACCAGCTCGAACCGGCCGTGCTGGCCGTGGAACTGCAGCGGGGCCTGGTCGAGCACCGCGCCAGTGCAGCGCAATGGCTGCGCGGTCAGCGCGAGGTCGATGCGCAGCGACGCCAGGACCAGGCCGTGGTCGACGCCCGCCTGGCAATGCTGGACCATCGACTGGAACCCACCGACCACCTGGCTGCGCAGAGCGAGGTCCGCGCCATGCGCGGCGACTGGCTGCAGCTGGTGCAGCAGGTCGTGGACCAGCGCTGCAGCGTCGCCGACAGCGACGGCGCGCACCGCCTGCTGGTGGAGCAGGCGCTGCAGGTCATCGACAACGTGACGACGGCGACGGCTTCGACGCCAGATGCCAGCCAGCTGCTGCAGGCAGTGCTGCAGGTGCGCACGCACCTGCAGGCCGAGCCGCCGGCCTGGCCTGCAGCCGCGGCCACGCTGGCCGCGGCCCAGGCTGCGGTGCAGGAAGCCCAGGCCCAGCGCCTGGCGCTCCACCAGGCCCTGCGCACGACTGCGGCTGCGACCTTGCTGAGCCTGGTGGCGGGCATCGTCGGGCTGCTGGGCTGGCTGCTGGCGGTGCGACGCCGCCAGCTGCATCCATCTGCAGGGCCTGAAGACGAGGGCACTGCGACTGGGTGGCCACAGACTCGGGCCGACGGACAGCAGGACCTTCGCAGCACTCGCCAGAGCCTGCTGCAACGGCTGCGCCAGCCCGCGCCTGCAGCCCCGCGCCTGGAACAGCCCACCGAACCGCAGCGCGAACCTTGAACGCCGCTGCGGCGGCTCAGGCGCGCAGGAACAGCGTGACCAGCGGGTCTGGCCCCAGCTGCCGGCTCCAGTGGCCGTGGACCTGATCGTCGAACGAAGCGCCGGCGGGCAGCACGTCGGCCGAATAGAAATGCTGGCCGGGGCCGAACACGCGTGAACTGCCATCCTGCAGGCCGATTTCCATCTGCCCCTGCAGGATGAACACCCACTGCGGGTCGCCGGTGCAGTGGAAGCTGCTGCGAAAGCCCGGCGGGCTCATGCGCAGCTGCCAGCCGCTGCTGGGGGCCAGCGGCGACAGCAGGGCCTGCGGCTTGCCTTCGGTCAGGGCCACGGTTTCCTCGCGAAAACGGGCGCGGCCGTCGGTGTCGGTGAAGAGCACGGTCTTGATCAGGTGGGTCATGGCGGCTGCCGGGTAGAAGTTCGGGGTCAGGGATCCGGACCCGATTGTCGGCAGACAGCCTGCCAGAATCACGCATCACCCACAGCCCGTGACCTCAGCGCCACCATGAAACTGCTCCGCCACGGCCCCAAAGGCCATGAACGCCCCGCCCTGATCGACGCCGAGGGCCAGGTCCGCGACCTTTCCGGTGTCATCACCGACCTGCGCTCGGAGAGCCTCACGCCCGCCAGCCTGGCCCGACTGCGGGCGCTGGATGTGGCTGAACTGCCGGTCGTGCCCCAGCCCGGCCGCATCGGCCTGCCCTATGTTGGCTGCGGCAAGTTCGTGGCCGTGGGCCTGAACTACGCCGACCACGCGGCCGAAGCCGGGCTGCCCGTGCCCGCCGAACCCGTGCTGTTCACCAAACCCACCAGCTGCATGGTCGGCGCCCACGACGCCGTCGTGCTGCCGCAGGGCAGCACGAAAAGCGACTGGGAAGTCGAACTCGGCATCGTCATCGGCAGCAAGGCCCGCTACGTCGCCGAGGCCGATGCCCTGCAGCATGTCGCCGGCTATTGCGTCGTCAATGACCTGTCGGAACGTGAATACCAGCTCGAACGCGGCGGCACCTGGGATAAGGGCAAGGGCTGCGACACCTTTGGCCCGGTCGGCCCCTGGCTGGTGACAGCCGACGAAGTGCCCGACCCGCAGGCCCTGGGCCTGTGGCTGGACGTCAACGGCCGCCGCTGGCAGCAGGGAAACACCCGCACCATGATCTTCGGCGTGGCCAGCCTGGTGGCCTACATCAGCCGCTTCATGACGCTCTACCCCGGCGACCTGATCACCACCGGCACACCGCCCGGCGTCGGCCTGGGTGCCAAGCCGCATCCCGTGTTCCTGAAGCCTGGCGACGTCATGGCACTCGGCATCGACGGGCTGGGTGAACAACGCCAGGTGGTACACGCCTGGGACGCGGCGCGGCTGGATGGCTGAAGCCGGCACATTGACGGCCGTCGGTCTTCAGTGCATCCAGACTGACGACCTTCGAGAACTGGCCCGCGGCCGGGTACCACCCGGCGTGCGGGGCCGCCACGCCACCGGCTCGCTGCCACCCGACTTCGTCGCCGTGCGGGCACTCAAGCTGCAGCATGAAGCCGCCAGCTGCAGCGACGCCCTGGGCGTTGCAGGGGCGCTGTACTACATTGTCCAGGACGACCATGTCGTGGGCAGCTGCGGCTTCAAGGACGCAGCCCGGGACGGCTGGGTCGAGATCGGCTACGGCGTGGGCTCCGACTACCAGCGCAAGGGGCTGGGCGCACGTGCGGTAGCGGCACTGTGCACGCTGGCCTTCGAGAGCGGCCGCATTCGCTGGGTGCGGGCATGCATCGAGCCCGACAACGCCGGCTCCAATGCCCTGGCGCTCAGCCTGGGTTTTGTGCCGGGGCATCCGGTGATCGAGGAAGACGGCAGCTTGCTCATCGTCTGGACGCTGGCCTGCCAGCCGCCCGACGACTGCCAGCCCGAGCAGGCCGACCAGGAATGAAGCGGGAAAAAAGACATCCCATCCGACAGGCCGGACATGCAGCGTGATCTCGAAAACCTGGAAAAACGCTGGGGCCTCGCGCTGCAGAGCGCCAGCTTCGGTGTCTGGGACCTGGACGTTCCTGCGCATCTGGTGCGCTATTCGCCACAGTGGAAGCAGATGCTCGGCTACGGCAGCGACGACGCGCCCGACCCCACCTCGACCTGGCGTTCGCGTGTGTACTCCGATGACCTGTCGCCGATGCTTCAGGCCCTGTCGCAGCACCTGAGGGGCGAAACCCCGCACTACGAACATGAGTTCCGCTTGCGCGCGGCCGACGGCAGCTGGCGCTGGGTGCTGTCGCGCGGCCGGGTGGTGGAACGTGCTCCTTGCGGCGAAGCGCTGCGCGCCGTCGGCACGCTGACCGACATGACCGACCGGCAACAGGCCGAAAGCCTGCGCATCGAACGCGACCGGGCCGAGGCCGGCAGCCAGGCCAAGACCGAGTTTCTTTCGCGCATGAGCCACGAGCTGCGCACGCCGCTGAATGCCGTGCTCGGCTTCGCACAGCTGCTGGCCAACCCGGGCTCCAGGCTGCCTCCGGAAGAACAACGCCGATATGCCCACCACATCGAACTCGCAGGCTGGCAGCTGCTGCGCCTGGTCGACGACGCCCTGGACCTGGCCAGCCTCGAAGCCGGCCGCCTGAACCTGACGCTGGAGCCTTTGGCGCTGGAAGCCGCACTGCGTTCGGCCCTGTTCGAAGTCTCCACCACGGCCGCGCTGGGCGGCGTGCAGCTGCGCGCAGCGACCGTGCCCATGGCAGCCCGCGTGCGCGCCGACGCCATGCGCCTGCAGCAGGTGCTGACCCACCTGCTGCACAACGCCATTCGCCACAATCACCCTGGCGGCGAGGTCAGCGTGACGGTTCAGGCGCAGCCCGCATCGGCCTTGCAGGAGGGCCATTGGACGATCAGCGTGCGCGACACCGGCCCGGGCATGGCGCCCGAGCAGCTGGCCCATCTCTTCGAGCCCTTCAACCGTCACGGTCGCAGCCCAGGCGCCATGCCCGACAGCGTGGGCCTGGGACTGGCCTTGATGCGCTCATTGCTGCAGACCATGGGCGGCAGCATGGCCGTGCAGAGCAGCCTGGGCCAGGGCAGCTGCTTCCAGGTCACCCTGCCCGCGGCCTAGCCTGGGCGGCGGTTGACGATCAGCCGGACCACCGCCACCGGCCGGACAAGCCGCCTCGTCGGCGCCATGAAGCGGACCCGTGTCATTCGCGGTCGGCCGGCATCGGCAACGGCCCGGCCGACCCCCCTGGCTGCAACCCCGCCGAAACCGCCTGCGCCGGGGCCTTGCGCACCAGGTAGCTGTAGAGCACAGGCACGACCACCAGTGTCAGCAAGGTGCTGGTGATGACGCCACCGATGATGGCCCGGCCCATCGGCGCCTGGATTTCGCCACCGTCGTTCAGGGCCAGGGCCAGCGGCAGCATGCCGAAGACCATGGCCATCGTCGTCATCACGATCGGCCGCATGCGTGTCAAGCCCGCAGCCAGCAGCGCCTCGGGCACGCTGGCGCCGGCCTTGCGCGCCTGGTTGGCGAAGTCCACCAGCAGGATGGCGTTCTTCGTCACCAGGCCCATCAGCATCACCAGGCCGATCATGCTGAAGACGTTCAGCGTGCTGCCCCATCACGCCGATCAGCGCCAGCGGCAGGCTGGCCATGATGGCCAGCGGCTGCAGGAAGCTGCCGAACTGGCTGGCCAGCACGATGTAGATGAAGATGACGGCCAGCGCCATCGCCGCCAGCAGGCCGCTGAAGGCCTCGGCCTGCTGCTGCATCTGGCCGCCGACGTCGAAGCTGTAGCCTGGCGGCAGGTTGGTCTCCTTGATGAGCTTCTGCACATCGGCGCTGACCTCGCCGACGCTGCGATCCTTCACCCCGGCGAACACGGCCTCGCGGCGCTGCAGGTTCTGGCGGCGGATGATCTCGGGGTTGAACACGGTCTCGATCGTGGCCACGCTGTCCAGCGGGATCGGCGTGCCGTCCTTGGCGAAGGCCACGGGCAGGCTGCGCAGCTGCTCGACCCGCTCGCGCTGGGTCTCGTTCAGGCGCAGCACCACGTCGACCTGGTTGCCGTCTGGCGTGGTCCACTGCGTCGCGGCTTCGCCATTGACGTAGGCGCGCAGGCTGCTTGCCACCTGCGGCGCAGTCAACCCCAGTTCGCGGATGGCACCGGGCTTCAGGCGCACCGCATAGGCCGGCAAGCCGGGCTTGACCGACAGTTCCACGTCGACGATGCCCGGAATCTTCTTGACCTTCTCGCTGAACTCGGTGGCCACCTTGGCCAGGCCTTCGCTGTCGTCGCCCAGGATGGCGACGTAGATCGGCCGGTTGAAGCCGACGCTGGCGTCGGTGCCCGGTATCGGCGCGATCATCTCGCGGATGGCGTTCTCCACGTCCTTCTGGCTGCGGCTGCGCTGATTCTTGTCGACCAGGCTGATGTTCAGCCAGGCCTGGTTGCGCTGGCCGGCGCCACCGACCCAGGTGGAAATGTTCTCCACTTCGGGCATCTCCGCGATCATCGCTTCGACCTGGCGCGCCTTCGCGTCGGTGCGTTCCAGGCTGCTGCCCACCGGCATGCGCAACTGCAACTGGGTGTAGCCCTGGTCGGTCTCGGGTGCAAATTCGCTGCCCACCAGCGGCGCCAGCAGCAGCGCCCCGACGAAGCTCAGCACGCCCGCGCCCACGACCACGCCACGCGGCGTGAGGGTGGCGCGGCGCAGGTGCCGGCGGCTGGCCTTGTCGCGCAAGCCATCGCTGCCGAAGCCGCGGCCATAGGCCGGCAGCCACAGCCGCCAGCGGCGTTCGCTGAAGATCCAGCGCAGAGACCTTTCGTAGGCCCGGTGCAGGCCGTCCATCATCCCGTCGGTGGCGCGGATGGCGTGGCCGATGACGGGCCACTTCTTCAGCTTCGTCGAGGGCGGGTCATGCCACACCGACGACAGCATCGGATCGAGCGTGAAGCTCACGAACAGGCTCACCAGCACCGCCACCACCACGGTGATGCCGAAAGGGTAGAAGAACTTGCCGATGATCCCGCCCATGAAGGCCACCGGCGCGAACACCGCGACGATGGCGAAGGTGGTGGCCATCACCGCCAGCCCGATCTCGTTGGTGCCGTCGTGCGACGCGGTGACATGGTCCTTGCCCATGCCGACATGGCGCACGATGTTCTCGCGCACGACGATGGCGTCGTCGATGAGCAGCCCGATGCACAGGCTGAGCGCCATCATCGTCATGAAGTTCAGCGTGAAGCCGAATGCATACACCGCGATGAAGCTGCTGATCACGGCGATGGGCAGCGTCAGGCCGGTGATGACGGTGCTGCGCCAGCTGTGCAGGAACAGGAAGACGATGGCGATGGTCAGCAGTGCGCCTTCGATCAGGGTCATCTTCAGGCCGTCCAGGCTGCCCTTGACCCAGTCGCTGTCGGCGCGGATCAGGCGCAACTCGGTGTCGGGCGGCAGCTGCTTGCGGATCTCTTCCATCGCCTTCTTCACCGCCTCGCCGGTGGCCACGATGTTGGCGTCCTGCTGCTTGTAGATGTTGAAGTTGATGCCGGGCTGGCCGTTGATGCGCGCGGTACTGTCGGGTTCGGCCTCGCGTTCGACCAGCTGCCCCAGGTCGGCCAGGCGCAGCGGCAGGCCGTTGCGGTGGGCCACGACGACGTTCTCGAACTGGCGCGGGTCGCGCACCCGGCCTTCGACGCGCAGCAGCGCGTCCTGCGTGCCGTCGCTGAGCAGGCCCACGGGCTGGTCGGCGTTGGCCTCGCGCAGTGCGGTGGCAATGTCGGCCGGCGTCACGCCATAGGCCCGCAGTCGCGTCGCGTCGAGGTCGATGCGCACCTCGCGCACGGTCAGGCCATTGATCTCGACGCGGGCCACGCCTTCCACCCGCTGCAGGCGTTTGCCCACCAGCTGTTCGCCCAGGACCGACAGTTCACGGCTGGAACGGCTGGCCGACAGCAGCGCCATGTTGACGACGGGCTGGCTGTTGTCATTGTTCCAGCGCGCGATGGTCGGCGCCTTCACGTCCTTCGGAAACGCGGATTGCGCGGTGGCCACGCGGTCGCGGATGTCCTGCATCGCGCGGTCCATGTCCGCGTCCAGGCTGAACTCGATGCTCATGTCGCCGCGGCCTTCCATCGCCCGCGAGCTGATGCGCTTGACGCCTGCGATGCTGTTGACGGATTCTTCGAGCGGCTTGATGACCTCGCGCTCGATCGCTTCGGCGCTGGCGCCGGGGTAGCGCACTTCCATCCAGGCGCCCGGGAAGCTGATGTCGGGCATCTGCTCCACGCCCAGCTTGTTGTAGCTGAACAGGCCGAGCACGCAGATGGCGACCATCACCATCGTGGCGAAGACCGGGTTCTGGATCGAGACGCGAGTGATCCACATGATGTCGCCTCGGCCGGTTTCAGTTGGCCGGCGCGGTCTGCGCGGTCTGCGCCACAGCGGCCGAAGCCACGGCGGCGGCCTTGCCGGCCACGACCAGCGCCTTGGCGCCTTCGCGCAGGTTGTCGAAGCGCGCCGCCAGCACCTGGCTGTCGGGCTTCAGGCCCTGCAGCACTTCGACGCGGCCGCTGGCGGCGTCCAGCCGGCCCAGTTGCACGGCACGGCGCGCGAGCACGCCGCCGTCGATGACCCAGACATGGTCCTGGCCACTGTGCTGGCCCACCGCGGTGACCGGCAGGGTCAGACGCTCGGTGGTGTCGTTGAACACGGCCCGGGCCAGCGCGTACTGGCCAGCCCGCAGCGTTTCCTTGGGGTTGTCCAGCGCGATCGTCACGCCGATGGCGCGCGTGCCGGGCTCGGCAGCCGGGGCAATGCGCGCAATGTGCCCGGTGCGCTGCTGCGCCAGGCCTTCCACCTGCACCTGCACCGCCATGCCGGCAGCCAGGTACGGGACCTGGTGCGTGCCCACCGTGCCGGCCAGTTCCAGGCGGGCCAGGTCCACCAGCGTCAGCACCTGCTGTTCCGGACTGACCTTCTCACCCGGCAGCACATGGCGCCTGGCGACGATGCCGCCGATGGGCGCGGTGAGCAGGCCGTCGCGCAGACCGGTGCGCGTGGTGTCCAGCGCAGCCGCGGCAGCGGCCAGCTGGGCGCGCGCACCGTCGAGCGCCGAGCGCGAGCTTTCCAGTGCCGTGGCACTGATGAACTGCTGCTGCGCCAGCCGCTCGTTGTTCGCGTGTGTGCGTTCGGCCTGGGCGACGCTGGCGCGGGCCGACTCGACGAGGGCACTGCGCTCGGCCAGGCGGCTGCCGATGTCGGCCAGCTCGATGCGTCCCAGCGGCTGGCCGGCGCGAACGCGGTCGCCCTCGGCGACGTTCAATGCCAGCAGCGTGCCACCGGCCTTGGCGCGCACCATCGCGGTCTGCGGTGCGACCAGCGGGCCGCTGAACTCGATCGTGGTGGCCAGCGCCGCCAGGCTGGGCTGCACCACTTCACGGGCAGCAAACTCCAGCGGTACGACAGGCTTGGCGTCCTTGCCGGCCTGGGCCTTCGACCCATCGGTGGCCTTGGCCTGGGCGGCCATGCCCGGCAGCCTGACCAGCCCCGTGGCCATCGATGCAGCCCCGGCCACGACCAGCGCGCCAACGCCCACGGCCAGCCAGAGCCAGGGGCTCCGGTTCAAATTGTCGATCGCCTTCATGCCTGTGCTCCTGCCTGCTTCGGCCACACCAGGGTGCAGCGACAGGCGGGAGTCTTGGCGAAGGGCGCCGCTGGCGCCAGACCGTGTGCGACGAAGCGCGGTTTGCTGGCGACGAACTGCAGACCGGCCGCGGCTGCCGAAGCCGGCAGGCCCGGCGCGTCAGGTCAACAGGCGGGGCGGGGCTTCAGGCCGGCAGCTTGAACTGCGCCACTTCCCCGGCCAGGCCCACGGCCTGGTCGTTCAGCGAGCCGGCCGCAGCCGCCGTCTGCTCCACCAGCGCAGCGTTCTGCTGCGTCACGGTGTCCAGTTCCTGCACGGCCTTCGCACTCTGCGCGATGCCGGTGGTCTGCTCGCGCGCACCGTTGGCCACTTCGGCCAGCAGTTCGCGCACCCGGCCGGCGCTGCTGACGATCTCGTCGATGGTGCTGCCGGCCTCGCGCACGACACGGGTGCCGTTCTCGACCTGCTCCATGCTGGTGGTGATCAGGGTCTTGATCTCGCGCGCGGCAGCGGCCGAACGCCCGGCCAATGCCCGCACCTCGGAAGCCACCACCGCGAAGCCGCGGCCCTGTTCACCGGCACGGGCGGCTTCCACCGCCGCGTTCAGCGCCAGGATGTTGGTCTGGAAGGCGATGCCGTCGATCGTGCCGATGATGTCGCCGATGCGGCTGGACGAGCCGTTGATGGCCTGCATCGTCTGCACCACCTGCCCGATGATCTCCCCGCCGCGCTGCGCGGTCTGGGCATTCGTGTCGGCCAGCCGCGTGGCCTCGCCCACGGTCGATTCGTTGTTGCGCACCGTGGACGCAATCTGCTCCATCGCCGCGGCGGTTTCTTCCAGGTTCGCCGCCGACTGCTCGGTCCGGCCCGACAGGTCCATCGACGCGCCGCTGATTTCACTGCTGGCATGCACGATGTTGTCGGAGGCAGTGCGCACCTGGCTGACGATGCGGCGCAGCGAAGCCTGCATCTCGCTGAGCGTGATCATCAGCCGCGCCGCTTCGTCAGCACCCCAGGCCCGCGGCCGGGTGGTCAGGTCGCCGTCGCGCATCGCGTCGATGTGGAAGGCCACTTCCTTCAGGCCGCCGTCGAGAACCTTGC
>LNFM01005105.1_pt1 | contig 31367 bp, 31 predicted proteins | sample 596031 | NCBI WGS metagenome assembly LNFM01 (sample SAMN04254537, study PRJNA301005) | activated carbon metagenome | isolation source: dual media filters at the Ann Arbor, Michigan drinking water treatment plant | place: USA: Ann Arbor | reverse complement strand
CCTCACGCGAGCACCTGCAGGCGCTGGTGGCGAAGTACGAGAGTTGACCCTCGGGCCTTTCGATCACCTTCAAGCGAACGCCGCGGAACCGGCTCTGCCGGGCCGCTGGCGTTGCCAGCCGGCAAGCATGCCGGCTGGCCCTCGCAGGCGAAGAACCGTCCGCAGGGACGGTTCTACGTCGCTGCTCAGCCCCCTTGAGGGGGCGGCCGAAGGCCGTAGGGGGTGGTCAAGCCTCCCCGCCGAAGCGTTTCACCAGGTTGTCGATGTACTTCTCGACCAGCTTCTCGAACTCGCCTTGCACCACCGGCACCACCACCATCTTCATCAGGCCCGGCAGCGGCGTGTCGACCGTGCCCTTGATCTTCAGCACGATGTCGGTGGACCCCTTCTTGTCGGTGATCTTCCAGCTGCCGCTGACCTGGGCGTTGCCCACGCCCTTGACCGGCGTCCAGACCACGCTGCCCTTCTTGGCATCGGACTTGTACTTCGACGCGTAGACCGTCTGGAGGTTGACCTGGGCCGTGCCGACCTTGGCCATCTCCCAGCGGTAGGTGTCGTCGCCCATGTCGACCAGCTTGTCGACCTTGGGGAAGAAGCCCGAGACGTCCTTGAACGGGGCCTTGACGGCGAATTCGTATCCGAGGTCGATGTCGACGCTGACGGCCATGTCTCGCTCCTGCGCGGGTTGGTCTTGGATGAGCCGGGATTCTGACGCGCCGGACCTCGGTGCCGCATCGGGGTTTGCGTCCGGGGCGGTCAGATCGTCTCGACCTCGTCTCCCCACGGCAGCATCAGTCCCAGCAGCAGCAGCTTCTCGAACTCGGGGCCGAAGCGGTCGATGATCTGCTGCGGCTCGGGGCACAGGCCCTCGTCGGTGATGAGGCCGAACTGCACGCCGCCGGCGTAGCTGAGGATGCTCACACCGACGCCGATGTCGCCCGACGCCGGCACCCAGAACATCGTCTGGCGGATGGTGGAGCCGCAGAACTTCAGCGGCACCGCCGGCCCCGGCACGTTGGTCATCACCGCGGTGGACTTCTTGGCGAAGAGGTTCAGGATGGCGTCCTGCACCGGCTTGATCATCAAGCCCGCCACCGACAGCACGGCAAAGGCCAGCAGCGGCTGGTAGCTGCCCTTCAGCTCGGCCATGCGGGCGCGCACGGCGTACACGCGCTCGATGGGGTTGTCGATGCCGATGGGCAGCACCAGTGGCGCCAGGCCGAAGCGGTTGCCCAGTTGCCAGGCCTTCTCGGGCGGCCGCAGGTTGACCGGCACCATCGCGCGGATCTCCTTGCCTGTCGGGTCCTCGCCGCGGTCTCTGAGGTACTGCCCGATGGCGCCGGCCGCGCAGGCCAGCAGCACGTCGTTGATGGAGCAGCTCAGCGCCTTGCCGATGGTCTTGACCTCGTCCAGAGGCAGAGGCTGGTTCCAGGCCACGCGCTTGCGCCCCACAGGCTTGCCCTTGAGCTGCGTGGCCGAGTCGTCGGGCATGAGAGCCAGCGCGGCCACGTCGCTGAGGACCTGGTAGCCGGTGCGCGCCATCTCCAGCGAACCCAGCAGCTGCTGCGGGTGCGACAGCACCTCCACGCTGCGCGCCACGCCGTCCCCGTACATGCCCAGGGCCTTCACGGTGATGTCGGTCAGCGGCTTGAGCACGGCGTCGGCCAGCCAGTCGCCCTCGTGCGGGTTGTCGGCGTCGCTGGACTTCCTGCGGCGCTTGGGCGGGTCGTTGCCGCCATCGGTGATGGACAGCGTGACCGAGATCAACGCGATGCCGTCGCCGATGCAATGGTGGATGCGGGCGATGAGGGCGCTGCCGCCTTCGTAGTCCTCGATGAGGTGGAAGGTCCACAGCGGGTGGGAGGGGTCGAGCGGCGTGGTGGCCAGCTCCCCGCAGCGCGCCTGCAGCGCGTCCTGCTCGCTCTGGCCCGGGGTGCGCACCAGGTTCTCGCGCACCACGTGGCGGCGGATGTCGAAGTGCTCGTCGGTGACCCACTGCGCACCCATCGCGTCCGTCACCACCTTCTGGCGGAAGCGGTCGTACTTCAGCAGCTTGTCGGTCACGCGCTCGCACAGCGCCTCGTAGGCCACGCCCGGCGTGATCAGCCAGACGCCCACGATCATCATCAGATTGACGTCGTTGTCCATGCGCAGCCACGCGGTGTCCACACGCGACATGCGTTCGACGGTCATGCAGGGTCTCCTCGGGAAGTGGGACCACCCCCTACGCGCTTCGCGCGCCCCCTCGAGGGGGCAACGCCAGCGGACCGGCAAAGCCGGCTCCGCGGCGTTCGCCCGGCTCGGGTCGACTCGAGTCGGGCGGGAAACGGGTGACGGTGGCGCGTTGAAATTGTGGGCCTAGCCTCGTGGCGCCTGCACGATGCTGGGTAACATCGCCAGCGTCAAGACTGATTTTCACCCACGCCAATCTGAAAGCCGCCTTCGAGAAGGCCGTTGCCGAGAGCAAGAGCCTGCCCGAGAAGCCCGACAACATGACGCTGCTGAAGATCTACTCGCTGTACAAGCAGGCCACCGAGGGCGATGTCGAGGGCAAGCGCCCCGGCTTCACCGACATGGTCGGCCGCGCCAAGTACGACGCGTGGGCGGCGGTGAAGGGCAAGAGCGGCGACGAGGCGATGCAGGAATACATCGACCTCATTGAGTCACTGAAGTAGCCGGCGCGGGACGCGCCGGCGAGAGCCGGCTACTCCTCGCCATAGAGGCGGCGGTGGATGCGCCGCGTGAGGCGCCAGACGGTCCAGAGCACCACGGGGATCATCGCTCCGGCGAAGAACTCGGGGTCGACGGGCAGGCCGGCGGCCTTGGCCGCCTTGCCGCCGTAGACCAGCAGGCTCACCACGTAGTACGAGATGGCGGCGATGGACAGGCCTTCCACCGTGCTCTGCAGGCGCAACTGCAGCTGCTGGCCCCGCGTGAGCTTGGCGAGCAGCTGCTGGTTCTGGGTTTCGGTGGCGATGTCGACGCGCGTGCGCAACAACGCACCGGCACGCTCGATCCGTTGCGACAGCGACGCCAGGCGCGAGGCCGTGGCCGCGACCGTGGCGATGGCCGGCGACAGCCGCCGCTGCATGAAGGCGCCGATGGTCTGCGAGCCGGCGATCGACGCTTCGTCGAGTTCGACGATGCGCTGCCGCACCAGGGCGTCGTAGGCCTGTGTCGCCGAGAAGCGGTAGCCGTGCTCGGCGGTGGCGCGTTCGATGCGCGCGGCGAGTTCGATCAGCGTCGTCAGCAGGTCCTGGTCGGACGCCGCCGTGCCTTCCAGCCGCGCCGTGATGTCGGCCAGCTTGGCTTCGGCCTGTTGCAGCGTCGGTCCCAGCGACTTGGCCACCGGCAGGCCGCGCAGCGCCATCAGCCGGTAGGTTTCCAGCTCGAGCAGGGTCTGGCTCAGGCGACCGATCCGCGCGTCGTTGGTGCGCGGCGCGGCGATCACCAGCATGCGCTCGAAACCGCTGTCGCGCAGCTGGAAGTCGGTGATGGCGCCGGCGAAGCCGCCGCCGATCGACGACGCCAGCATCGCACCGCCGCCCACCCAGCGCCGGCTTTCGTCGAAGAACGATTCGACGTCGCCGACGTCGCCCGGCAGCATCAGCAGTTCCACGGCGGCCACGGTCCTGCCGGGAATGGTCTGCAGCCAGGTGCGGTCAACGGCCCAGGCGATCGCCTCGGCCACCTCGTGGCTGCCCGGCTGCCATTGCGCCGGCAGCGGCTGCACGATGGAGTAGCGCGTGAACTCGCTGTGCCGCTCCCACCGCACCGAGTGGTCGGCCATCGACAGCCGCAGGAAATTGCCTTGAAGGTCGTCGGTCTGCAGGCCTTGCTGGCCTGGCAGCTGCCGCAGGTGCTCGGCCTCGGCCTGGCGCGTCACACCCTCGTTGAGCACCGCGACGTAGAGCACCAGCGCCGGCAGGTGGATGAACTCCGGGGGCCGCGCGTGCACCTCGTTGTGCAGTTCGGCGCGGTGCGCGTCGTCGGGCGGCAGCGGACCGGCAGGCACCTGCAACGGGCTCGTATCGATGTCGGGCATGGATCAGGGCCGCGGAGCGCGACACGCAAGGCACATGGCGCGAAGTATGCCCGCCCGGGGAAACGCCCCGGTGCCGCAAGCGACGCTTCGGGCCGTCGCAGCCCGCGCCTCGGGTCACTTCTTCGAAGCCGCCTTCTTCGCCGGCGCGGCCTTGCGGACCGGCGCCGAAGCGCCGGCCTGGCTCTTGGCCAGCAGCTTGTCCAGCGCCTCTTCGATCTGCGTCTCGATGGTCTTGCTGAAGGCGCCGAGCAGGAAGCCGAGCTTGGCGTCGAGATCGAAGTGGTTGGCGGCCACGATGAGACGCCCGTTGACACCCGAGCGCGTGAACTCGATGGTGTCGCTGGTCTCGCCCTCGATCACCGTGCAGGCCATGTCGAACTTGGACTCGGCCTCCTCGGCCCACTGCCAGGCCACCTTGCGGGCCTTGGCCAGGCCGAGCTGATGATCGCGGTGGATGCGGATGTCGGGCACGGGGTTCTCTCCTATCGAAGGGCATCGAGTGTGGCGCGGCGCTGCGCCTTCGGCAAGGCCGCCAGCCGCCGCACCTCGGCGTGGAATCGACCGAAGTCGCGACCTTCGCGCTCGAAGAGCCGCTCGAAGGCCGGCACCAGTTCGTTGTAGGCCGCCTGCACGCCGAAGGCAGCGTTGTTGGCGCGCGCGAACCAGGCGTCATAGCCCGTGAAGCCGGCCCAGGGCCCGGCCTTCAGGGCCGCGATCTCGCCATCGAGCAGGACCTTGAGTTCGGCCTTGCGCTGGCGCTTCAGCGGGTCGCTCAGATCGCTGTCGTACAGCGCCTGCAGCCTCTGGCGATGACGCAGCGTGAGCTCGCGGAAGTCCTGCCGGCGCGCCTGCAGCTGCTCGTACTCCTGGCGCGCCGCCGGGGTGGCCTGCGTGGCCAGCCACCGCGCGCCACCGATGCGCTCCACCGCGGTGGCATAGCTCTCGTTGAAGGTCGTGTCGTCGGGCGCATAGGCCACCTGGTGCGCCAGTTCGTGGAAGATCAGCCGCGCCAGCTCGCCTTCGGGCCACTGGATGAAGGTGCTCAGCAGCGGGTCGCCGCCCAGCCAGTTGGTCCAGCCCAGCGTGCTGTAGGCCGGCACCGGGTAGACGCTGACCTCCCAGCCCTCGGCCTGCAGTTCGGCCGCCAGCGCGTCGGCCCCGGCGCGGTCGAAGTAGCCGCGGTAGCCCACGCAGCCCATCACCGCGAAGCACCAGGTCTTGAGCTTCAGCGAGAGCTCGGGAGCGGCCACCACGTTCCACACCACGGCCGGCCGCTTCAGGTCGGCATAGGAACGGTAGCTGGGGTTGTCGGGCAGGCCCAGCTCGGTGACCGCGAACTGGCGCATGCGCTGCGTGAGCTTCAGCCGCTCGCGCAGGGCAGGCGGCGTGCTGTCGTCTTCGAGCCACTGCGTGACGGGCCGCGACCGCTGCAGCAGGTCCATGTGGCCGCCCATGGCCTGTCCGTAGTAGCCCAGGGTGCTGCAGCCGCTGGTCAGGCACACCGTGCCCGCCACCAACAGCACCGTGCCCAGTGCGCCGAGGGATGCCAAGAGCAGGACCCTGCGCACCGTCAGGCGGGGGGCGCGGCTGGCGCGATCTCGACCAGGCAGTCGTAGAAGCTGGGGCCGCGCCCGATGTCGGTCAGCCGCTGGTGCGTGAGCTCGTTGACGTTGGTCCCGTCCAGGCCCAGCTTGCGCCACCAGATGCCCAGTCCGTTGACCACGCCCGGCCGGGCGCGTGTCGTCACTTCGGCCTTGCAGCGGTGGCGGCCGCGGTCGTTGCAGACATCGACCACCGTTCCGCTGACGATGCCTCGGGGTGCGGCGTCGTCGGGATGGATCTCGACCAGCGGTTCGCCTTCGATGTCGCGCAGGCTCTTCACGTTGACGAAGGTCGAATTGAGGAAGTTGCGCGCTGGCGGCGAGATCATGGCCAGCGGGTAGCGCCGTGCCAGGTGGGGCGAGGACTGCCCGCTTTCGTAGTTCGCCACGTGGTCGGGCACGCCCAGCCCGGGGGCGTCGACGACGGCGCGGCCGCTGGGCGTCAGGAAGCCCCCCTCGGCGAACGGGGCCTCGGCCAGGGGCAGCTTGACCCAGCCGGTGCGGCGCAGTTCGGCCCAGGGCACGGTGTCTTCCCGGAAGGCCTGGCGCGCCAGGGCGAGGTCGTCGTCCTGGAAGCAGGGGTCGCTGAATCCCATGCGCGAGGCCAGGGCGCGGAAGATCGATGCGTTGCTGCGCGACTGGCCCAGCGGCGGCACCGCCGGCTCGTTGAGCATCGCGTAGGTGTGGCCGTAGGTGGTGTGCGCGTCCCAGTGTTCCAGCTGCGTGGTGGCCGGCAGCACGATATCGGCGAGGTCGGCGGTGTCGGTCATGAAGTGCTCGAGCACCACGGTGAAGAGGTCCTCACGCGCGAAGCCGGCCGCCACCTTGGCGCTGTCGGGCGCCACCGCCACCGGGTTGCTGTTGTAGACCACCACGGCCTCGACCCGGGGGCCGAACTGCGGCGAGCCCTCGCGCAGCAGGTCGTCGCCGATGGTCGACATGTTGATGGTGCGCGGGCGGCGCGAGCCCAGCAGGTCGGGCCGTTGCATCGCGGCGTCGTTGCGCACGGCGCGGAACCAGCCCGAGCTGGACAGCAGCAGGCCGCCGGCGCGGTGCCGCCAGGCCCCCACCAGGCAGGGCAGCAGGGCCACCAGGCGCACGGCATTGCCGCCGCCGCGAACACGCTGCATGCCGTAGTTCAGGCGGATCGCCGCCGGCTTGGTGCGGCCGTACTCGCTGGCCAGCCCGACGATCTCGGCGGCCGTGATGCCGCACACCGCGGCGGCACGTTCGGCCGGCCACGCCAGCGCACGCTCGCGCAGCTTGGGCCAGTCGTCGACATAGCGGGCCAGGTAGTCGTGGTCCAGCAGGTCCTGCCGGATCAGCTCGTGCATCAGGCCCAGCGCCAGCGCGCCGTCGGTGCCTGGCAGCAAGGCGATGTGCTGGTGGCACTTGTCGGCCGTCTCGGTGCGGCGCGGGTCGATGCACACCAGCCGGGCGCCCTGGCGCTTGGCCTGCTGGGCCAGCGTCCAGAAGTGCAGGTTGCTGGCGATCGAGTTGCTGCCCCAGATCAGGATCAGGCGGCTCTCGGCAAAGTGCTCGACATGCATGCCGAGCTTGCCGCCGTAGGTGGCCGCCAGGGCGTCGCCGCCCGCGGCAGAGCAGATGGTGCGGTCCAGCAGCGAAGCGCCCAGCTGGTGGAAGAAGCGCGCGGCCATGCCGTCGCCCTGCACCATGCCCATGGTGCCGGCGTAGCTGTAGGGCAGGATGGCCTCGGGGTCGCGTGCGGCGATGGCCTTCAGCCGGCCCGCGATCTCGTCCAGCGCCTCGTCCCAGCCGATGGGCTCGAAGCGGCCGCTGCCCTTGGGGCCGCTGCGGCGCAGCGGCTGCAGCAGCCGGTCGGGGTGGTAGGTGCGCTCAGGGTAGCGCGACACCTTCGTGCACAGCGCCCCTTGCGTGGGCGGGTGGTCGGGGTCGCCCTGCACCTTGACGGCCCGGCCCTGTTCCACCGTCACGCGGATGGCGCAGGTGTCGGGGCAGTCGTGCGGACAGGTGGCGCGCACGGTGCGCGTGCCGGTGGCGGCGAAGGAGACGGGTGCTTCGGTCAGGAGGGCGTCGGCCATGCCGAACTATTGCACAGCGTCTTGCCGTCCGACGGGGACGGCCGGGCGCTGCCAGGGGTGTGGTGGGCGCCTGCCGCGCCCTACAGCGTGCCCCAGGAGGTGATGCGCTCCCACAGGCTGCGCTTCTCGGGCTCGGCGGGATGAAAGGCGTCGGCGCGCACCCGCGCGGGGGCCGTGCCACGGCTGGTGACCAGCTGGCGCACCGCCTCGACCATCGGCGGCGGCCCCGCCACGTGCACGGTGGCCGCGCTGAGGTCGTTGAAGTCGCTGGCCACAGCCTCGTGCAGATGGCCGGTCCGGACGCCCGTGGCGCGCTGCTCGGCGAAGACGGGCACGAAGTGGATGCCGTGATCGCGCACGCGGCGCTGCAGCAGCTCCTCGACGTAGAGGTCGTCCCCCGTGCGCACGCCGTGGTAGACGTGGATCTGCTCGGCAGGCTGGCCGTCGCGCAGGGCGGCGTCGAGCACCGACATCATCGGCGCCATGCCGGTGCCGCCGCCCAGCAGCAGCACGCGGTCGGGCTGCCGGCCATCCCAGAAGGCATCGCCGAAAGGCCCGCGCACCTCCACGCGGTCGCCGGCGCGCAGGCCGCGCGCCACGTGCGGGCTGACCTTGCCGTCGGGCAGCACGCGGATATGGAACACCAGCTGGCCCTGGCCGGGCAGGTTGGCCATCGAGTAGCTGCGCACCGGCAGGTCGGCGAAACGCAGCTTGGCGAACTGCCCCGGGCGGAAATCGAAGGCCTGGCCCTGCGGCAGGTCGAGCGTCAGCACGATCACGTCGCGCGAGGCCATGTCGATGGCCGCCACACTGGCGTCCACCTTGGCCATCGCCATCCCGGCACTGTCAGCCAGCCAGCGCACGCGGACATCGCCCACCGGGCGCGAGCGGCAGGCCAGGATCAGGCCGTCGCTCTCTTCCTCGTCGGTCAGTGCCTCGGGGCTGTGGCGGTCGGCCTTGACCTCGCCTTCGAGCAGGCGGCACTTGCAGGTGCCGCATTCGCCCGATCCGCAGCCGTGCGGAAAGGGCACGCCGGCGTCGAGCGCGGCTTCGAGAATGCGCTGACGGCCGGCCTGCACGGGCTCGGGCCAGCCGTCGATGTGGATGAGGGGCATCGGGGCGTTGAAACGGTGGAGTTCTTCTAGCGCAGCGACAGACGCAGCGGCCTGACATGGCGGGTGTGCCGCACCTGATTGTGGTCAAACACGGCCACCCACAGGTAGACGCCATCGGCGATGGCCTGGTCCTTCGCGGAACCCGTGTCGAGCAGGCGGCGCGCCTCGAGCGTCCACCAGCCGTCCTTCCAGATCGCGTGCACGGTCACGTCCCCGCGGTCGCCCTCGAAGGGGGCATCGATCACCACCGAAGGAATCACCGTGCCGACAGGCACCCGCGCGTCGGCTTCGGCCGTGTAGGGCTGGACTTCGGCGCGTGTCATCCAGAAGCGGCCGGCGTCGCCGACGTTGGGGTCGGGATCGAAGCGCCCCATCGCGGCCTGCTGCGCGGCCAGATCACGGGGCAGGAACTTGGGCTTCACGGCCGCCCCTGTCGTGCCGATCCGCGTGAAGTTCTGGTCGAAGCCGCCAGCGGTCTTGGCGTCCTGGCCGTAGCCGCCGGTGTAGCGGCCGGGCTTGGCGTCCATCGGCGGGCCGAAGTAGTTGTCGTCGAACTGGTTCAGCGGGCCGGAGCGCACGCTCTTCCAGTGCCAGACATCGGCCAGGCTGCCGTCGGTGGAAGCGTGCAGGCCGAGGCCGCTGGCGGGCCCGGGCTTGTCGGCAATGGGCCTGGAGCCCAGCTGCACCGTGTTACCGCCGGCCACCGGCGAGCGCGCGAGCATCACCGCGAACTTGTCCTCGTAGAACTCGTTCTCGTCGTTGTTGAAGTAGTTCGTCTGCAGCACCTTCCAGCCGTCGGCGGTCTTCTGCAGCGGCACGTGCTTCTGGCTGCGCGTGGCGTCGGCCCAGCGGAACAGCAGGTAGGCGTGGCGACCGTCGTGCAGCGCCCTCACGTGAACATCGACATCGCCACCCTGCAGCCCGAAGCCGCGGGTGGTGCGCACCACCGCCTCGGGCGCCGCCGCCCACGCCGCATCGCCCGGGTCGCCGTCCAGCACGGGCAACGTGGCGCTGCGAACGACATGGAGGGCCGGCAGGTTGCCGGTATCGGCAAAGTAGGTCACGGCAGCGCCGGCCACGCCCGCCGTCAGGGCCGTCACGGCGCCGATGCCATAGGCCAGGCGCGGCGTGACGATCTTCAGCAACTGCGCCAGCCCGCCCATCCACAGCTGCAGCAGCACGTGCACGACGATGTAGGCCACGAACGCCCACGACAGCCAGCGGTGCACGTCGCTGAGCGTCTGCGACGGCCAGGAGGTCGGTGCGAAGTACAGCGCGCCGCCGGTGACGGCAGCGCCGCCCAGCAGCGCGAAGGCCACCCAGTAGACCAGCTTGTTGATGGCCTGCCGCCGCGTGGCGCGGTCGCGGCTGCGCAGCGCCGCCAGCCGCAAAGCCAGTCTGCCGCCCAGCCCCATCTGCCACAGGAAGGCCAGGTAGCCTGCGACGAAGGCCGTCAGCAAGGTGGCGCTGACGAAGTGCCAGCGCACCACGTTGCCCTGCAACAGCAGGACATCGACCCAGCGCAGCAAGGGGCTGGCATCGGTCATGCTTGCGATGCGCCAGCCGGTGGAAACGCTCAGGAGCAAGGCCGCGACCATGCCCCAGTGAAGCAGGAACGTCGGCAGATCCGCCCGCCGTCGGGAGGTCGCTGTTGTCATGGATTCCCTCGTTGCCAGAGAGCGTCGCAGCCCGGATAGTCCATGCCATGACCCCTCAATCGCTGCTCGTTCGTGAATTGATTCTCACGCGGCAGTCTTCCTCGATCCCAGCAAACATGTTACTGCCTGATCACGTTGAAACATCCTGTCCCGCGGTCGGGGACGACCGTCTGCGCGCGCGATGAGGGCCGCAGCCTCCATCGACAGGCGCCTGGCGCTGGCTGCCGGCGTGTCGGCCTGCCTTACAACCTGGCCCGCGCGGGTGCACGCGGCGGAATCCGGCGTGACGAACAGCGAAGTGGTGATCGGCCAGAGCGTGACCTTGCAGGGCGGCCGCGACAGCTACGGCGCCTCGGCATTGAAGGGGGTCAAGGCGTACTTCGACGCGTTGAACGCCGCGGGCGGCGTCAACGGTCGGCGCCTCGTGCTGCGCACGCTCGACGACGACAACAAGAACAGCCAGGCCGAGGCGAATGCCCGCAAGCTGGTCGAAGAAGGCGCCTTCCTGCTCTTCGCCCCCGTGGAAGGGGGCGCCAGCACGGCCGTGGCCAAGGTGGCCAGTGAACTGAAGGTGCCGCTGTTCGGCCCGATGGCGGGTCCGCCGGGGCTGCGCCGCCCGCACCTGCCGATGGTCTTCCCCGTTCGCGCCGAACACCGTGACGAGTTCCGCGCCCTGCTCACCTGGGGACAGCGGGTGGGCCTGAAGACCGTGGCGTTCTTCCATGTCGACTCGGACACCGGGCGCCTGCACCTCGAGAACGTCCGCCTCATCGCCAAGGAACTCGGCATGGAGGTCGTGCTGCCCCTGCCCTTCAAGTCCGACGCCAGCGACGCACAGGTCGACGAACTGGCGCGCACACTGCTGGCCAAGGCCCCCGATCTCGTCATCAACCACGGCTCGGCGCGCCTGTACCAGCGCCTGCTGGCGACGGCGCGCCCCGCCAACAAGCGCATGGTGTTCATGGGCGTGAACTCCGGCTCGTCGCAGATCGCCAAGAGCCTGGGACCGCTGGCACGTGGCATGGTGTTCTCCCAGGTCGTCCCCAGTCCCTGGGAGCGCAAGCGAGAGATCACCCGCGAATACCAGGAAGCCATGCGCAAGGCCGAACAGCAGGAAGACTTCAGCTACGGTTCGCTCGAGGGCTTCGTCACGGCCAAGGCGCTGGGCCTGTCGCTGCGGGCTGCCGGCAAGGACCTGACGCGGGCGTCGCTGATCAAGGCGCTGGAGAACGCATCCTTCGACCTCGGCGGCATGAAGGTGCGCTACGCCCCGGGCGACCACGAAGGCTCTCGCTTCGTCGACCTGTCCATCGTGAATGCCGAAGGACGATTCATCCACTGACGAGGGGCGGTGCGGCGGGCGGCGTTACGATGTCCGACCCGCCCTGAACACCACCGGAGCCCCCCATGAAGATGATCGAGTCGATCTTGGCCGACGCGGCCGCGATCACCGCCCTGCGCCGTGACATCCACGCCCACCCGGAGCTGTGCTTCGAGGAAGTGCGCACCGCCGACCTGATCGCCAAGGCGCTCACCGAATGGGGCATCCCGGTGCACCGCGGCCTGGGCAAGACGGGCGTGGTGGGCATCGTCAGGAACGGCACGTCGAACCGGGCCGTGGGCCTGCGCGCCGACATCGACGCGCTGCCCATGACCGAGCACAACAGCTTCGCGCATGCCAGCCGGCACCCGGGCAAGATGCATGCGTGCGGGCACGACGGCCACACCGCGATGCTGCTGGCCGCGGCGCGCCACTTCAGCCGCCACCGCAACTTCGACGGCACCGTGTACCTGGTATTCCAGCCGGCCGAAGAAGGCGGGGGCGGCGCTCGCGAGATGATGCGCGACGGCCTGTTCGAGAAGTTCCCGATGGAGGCCATCTTCGGCGCGCACAACTGGCCGGGCATGCAGGTCGGCCAGTTCGCCCTGCGTCCGGGACCGAGCTTCGCCAGCAGCAACGAGTTCCGCATCGTCATCCGCGGCAAGGGCGCGCATGCGGCGCTGCCGCACAACGGCATCGATCCGGTGCCCGTCGCCTGCCAGATGGTGCAGGCCTTCCAGACCATCGTGACGCGCAACAAGCGGCCGATCGATACCGCGGTGATCTCGGTGACCATGATCCACGCCGGCGAAGCCACCAACGTCATCCCCGACAGCTGCGAGATCCAGGGCACGGTGCGCACGTTCACCACGGAGGTGCTGGACATGGTGGAGCAGCGCATGAAGACGGTGGCCGAATCGACCTGCGCCGCTTTCGAGGCGGGCTGCGAGTTCCACTTCAAGCGCAACTACCCCGCCACCATCAACCACGCCCCCGAGACCGACTTCGTGCGGCGCGTGCTGTCCGACGTGGTGGGCGCCGAGAACGTGATGGAGTTCGAGCCCACGATGGGCTCGGAAGACTTCAGCTACTACCTGCAGGAGAAGCCGGGCTGCTACTTCATGATCGGCAACGGCGACGGCAGCCACCGCGAAGGCGGCCACGGACTGGGGCCCTGCATGCTGCACAACCCGAGCTACGACTTCAACGACGACCTGATTCCGCTGGGCGCCACCGCCTGGGTGCGCATCGCCGAACAGTGGCTGGCCACGCCGCGATGAGTGCCGCCGGGCACTTCGCGCAAACGTACGCTGAAGCACGGCAGAAGTTCCTCGCCGCCAGCAGTGCGGCAGGCTTGGCCGTGCAGTCCCACGAGCACCCTCAGCGCGGTCGCGACGGCGAAGTGCTGGCGATGGATGTCGCGCGGCCCGGCGCCGATGCCGCCCCGCGCCTGCTGGTCGTCTCCAGCGGCTGCCACGGCGTCGAAGGCTTCTGCGGCTCGGGCGTGCAGCACGCGCTGCTGACCGACCCGCACTGGCACGCACAGGCCACCGCCGCAGGCGTGGCGGTGCTCTACATCCATGCGCTGAACCCCTGGGGCTTCTCGTGGTGGCGCCGCACCACGCACGAGAACGTCGACCTCAACCGCAACTTCCACGACTTCAGCCAACCGCTGCCTCGGAACCCGGGCTACGACGAACTGGCCCCGTGGCTGGTGCCCGACGAATGGCCGCCGGGCGCGCAGGCGCAGCAGGGCATAGCCGACTTCGTCGCCAAGCACGGCGCCAAGGGCCTGCAGGCCGCTGTCAGCGGCGGCCAGCACGGGCATCCCGACGGGCTGTTCTACGGCGGCACCGGGCCCACCTGGAGCCAGCGCACGCTGCGCACGGTGCTGCGAGCCCACGGCCAACGCTGCGAGCGCCTGGGCTGGATCGACCTGCACACGGGGCTGGGGCCCAGCGGCCACGGGGAGATCATCTGCGCCAGTCACGACGATGCCGCCACCATCGCCCGGGCCCGCGCCTGGTGGGGCCCGAAGGTGACCTCGGTCTACGACGGCAGTTCCGCCTCGGCCAAGCTGACCGGCATGATGTTCTCGGCTGCGTACGACGAGTGCCCGCAGGCGCAGTACACCGGCATGGCGCTGGAGTACGGGACGCTGCCCACCGACGAGGTGATCACTGCGCTGCGCGCCGACCAGTGGCTGCAGAACCATCCCGAAGCGCCGGCCGGCCAGCGGCAGTCGATCAAGCAGCAATTGCGCGATGCCTTCTACACAGACACCGACGCGTGGAAGCAGCAGATCGTCGAGCAGGGCCTGGCGGCGGCGCGCCAGGCGCTGGCCGGGCTGAGCGGCTGATCAGGCACGGCGACGCGCGCGGCGTCAGGGCGGCTTCGGCCACCAGCCGTTCTGGTGCAGCGCCGCCTCGGCGGCGTCGGCGCTGGTGAAGTGCAGCGCCTGCCAGCCCGCTTCTTTCGCCGCGGCCACGTTGGCCGGGACGTCGTCGAGGAACACGAGCTCTTGCGTCGGGCCCCCGAACCGCCGCGCGGCCAGCTCGAAGATCTCCGGCTCGGGCTTGATGGCGTGCACGCGGGCCGAGAACACGCCGTCGTCGAACCACGTGTTGCAAGCGTGCGCGGTCTCCAGGTGGTCTGCATAGGGCGCCGGCATGTTCGACAGGAAGTAGACGCCGCGCCGCACGGCGCGCAGTCGGTGGATCAAGGCCACGGTGGCCGGGTCGGGCTGCAGGGCGAGCGGGATGGCCTGCACCACGGCCTGCACGTCGGCAGGCGGCAGCCCGGTGCGGCGGGCGATGCGCTCGACCAGCGCGGCAGGCTCGACCCTTCCCCGATCGAACTCGGCCCAATCGCCGCCCCAGGACTGGAACAGCCCCGTCATCAACCGGTCCGTGCTGGGCTCGTCGGTCGCATGGTGCGGCAGCACGGCCTGCAGCAGCGCCGTGGGCTGCCAGTGGAAGACGACGCCGGCGAAGTCGAAGACGATCTTCATGGGCCGGTGGCGCGCAGGCGCTGCAGCAGGCCGGCGGTGGAGCCGTCCAGGCCTGCCACGTCGCCGCTGGCCAGGCGCGGCAGCAGGGCGTTGGCCAAGGCCTTGCCGAGCTCCACGCCCCACTGGTCGAAGCTGTTGATGCCCCACAGCGCGCCGCTGGTCCACACGCGGTGTTCGTACATCGCCACCAGAGCGCCCAGGCTGCGCGGCGTGAGCTGCTGAAGCAGCAGCGTGGTGCTGGGCCGGTTGCCCGGGAAGGTGCGCGCCGAGGCCAGCGCCGTGCGGTCGAAAGTGGCCGACGCGGTGGGCGCCTTCTCGGCCAGCGCCTCGGCCGTGGGCTTGCCCAGCATCAGCGCCTGGCTCTGCGCCAGGCAGTTGGCCAGCAGCTTGGCGTGCAGGTCGGCATGGCCGTGCGCCGGCGTCTTCACCGCAATGAACTCCACCGGGATCACGTCGGTGCCCTGGTGCAGCATCTGGAAGTAGGCGTGCTGGCCGTTGGTGCCGGGCTCGCCCCACACCACCGGGCTGGTGGCCAGCGTCAACGGCGTGCCGTCCATCGCCACGCGCTTGCCGTTGCTTTCCATCTCCAGCTGCTGCAGGTAGGCCGGCAGGCGCTTCAGTCCCTGGTGGTAGGGCGCCACGCTGCGGCTGCCGAAGCCGTGGAAGTTGCGGTACCAGACGTCGAGCAGTCCCAGCAGGACGGGGAGGTTCTTCTCGAGCGGCGCCTCGGCGAAGTGCCGGTCCATCGCGTGCGCGCCGGCCAGCAGGCTGCGGAAGTTGTCTGCGCCGATGGCGATCGCGATCGGCAGGCCGATGGCGCTCCACAGGGAGTAGCGGCCGCCCACCCAGTCCCAGAAGCCGAAGGTCGTGCCGATGCCGAAGGCCGCGGCCGCCGCCACGTTGGTGGTGGTGGCGGCGAAGTGGCGCGAGATGTCGCTGCCACCCTGGGCCAGGAACCATTCACGCGCCACCTGCGCGTTGGCCATGGTCTCCTGGGTGGTGAAGGTCTTGCTGGCGACGATGAACAGCGTGCGCCGCGCGTCCAGCCCGCGCAGCACCGGCACGATGTCGTGGCCGTCGACGTTGCTGACGAAGTGACAGCGCAGCCGCCGGTGCGCAAAGGCATCGAGGGCGGGCACCACCATCTGGGGCCCGAGGTCGCTGCCGCCGATGCCGATGTTGACGATGTCGGTGAAGCCTTCATCGGCGCGCACCCGTTCGGCATAGGCCAGCATGGCGTCGAGCACGCCATGCACCTCGTCGCTGTGCGGCCCGCTGCCGCGCGGTGCGCGCAGCGCCGTGTGCAGCACCGGGCGCCCCTCGGTGGCGTTGACCTCGGCGCCGCCCAGCATCGCGTCGCGCCGCGCTTCGAGCTGGCACTCGCGGGCCAGGTCGAGCAGGAAGTGCCGGGTGGCGATGTCGATCAGGTTCTTCGACAGGTCCGCATAGACCTCGGGCGCCTCGATGCCGAAGGCAGCAAAGCGCCCGGGGTCGCGCGCGAAGGCCTCGCGCAGGTCGAGATCGCGGCCGTGGGCCTCGAAATGACCCTGCAGCGCAGACCAGGCGCGCGTCTGCTCGCAGCGCGGAGCCGTCATCGCTGCTGGTCCAGGATGAGGCGGTCGAGCTTGACGGCATCGGCCGCGAAGGCGCGGATGCCCTCGGCCAGCTTCTCGGTGGCCATGGCGTCCTCGTTGAGCGCCCAGCGGAAGCTGCGCTCGTCGTGGTGCACGGCAGGCAGGTCGAGCGAGCGCACCGCGGCCATGTCGAGCGCGCGCTCGAACGGCTCGTCGCTGGCCTGCAGCGCGGCCAGCAACTCGGGGCTGATGGTCAGCAGGTCGCAGCCTGCCAGCGCCACGATCTGGCCTACGTTGCGGAAGCTGGCGCCCATGACCTCGGTGGCGATCCCATGGCGCTTGTAGTGCTGCCAGATCGCCCTCACCGACTTCACGCCGGGATCGTTGGGGCCCGACATCGCGGCCTCGTCCCAGGCTGCGCCGGCAGACTTCTTCGCCCAGTCGTAGATGCGCCCGACGAAGGGCGAGATCAGCTGAACCCGGGCGTCGCCGCAGGCCACCGCCTGGGCGAAGCTGAAGAGCAGCGTGAGGTTGCAGCGGATGCCCTCGCGCTGCAGCTGCGCCGCGGCCTGGATGCCTTCCCAGGTGGCAGCGATCTTGATCAGCACGCGCTCGCGCGCGATGCCGGCCGCTTCGTAGAGGCCCACGATGCGGCGGGCCCGCATCAGCGTGGCCTCGACGTCGAAGGACAGGCGGGCGTCGACCTCGGTGCTGACGCGGCCGGGCACCACCTGCAGGATCTCGCGCCCGAAGCGCACCAGCACCGCGTCCACCACCTCGTCGAGCGGACGGGCGTGCAGGGCCGCCACGGTGTCGACCAGCAGCGGCGCGTAATCGGGTTGCAGCACCGCCTTCAGGATGAGCGACGGGTTGGTGGTGGCATCCTGCGGCGCGAACTGCGCCAGCTGACGGAAGTTGCCGGTATCGGCCACCACGGTGGTGAAATTCTTGAGGCGATCGAGCTGGTTCATGAGGGACAGCACACGTTGAAGCCCGAATTAGAACCCGGTTTGGCTGGCACGCGCGGGCGTCGTCCGGCTAGTATTACAAGGTGTCCTGCACTGCACACCTTGCATCACCTCGCCCCGAACCCACCGCTTGCACACCGGTGGGCAGCCGGCCTCGCCGTCGGGTGCTGCAGACGCTGGCCTTGTCACTCGGGGTCCTGATCAGCGGGACGGCAGCCCACGCCGCCGAAGCCGGTGCGCTCATCACCATCCTCGAAGGCGAAGGCCGCATCATCGACGGCAAGGGCGCCACGGCGGCTGCCGAGGGCTTGCGCCTGAACGGCGGCGTGCTGGTCGACACGCCTTCCAGCGCCCGCCTGCTGCGCTTGGAATGGGCGCCCGGGCGCGCGCTCGACCTCGGCCCCGACACCCGGATCATGCTGCTGCCGCCGGCCTTGTCCGGCAGCGAGCCGAGGGCCCCGGTCTTCTACCTGCTGCGCGGCTGGGTGAAGTTCACGGCACCTGCGGGCGTGCAGGCGCCGGGGTTCTCGATGCCCGGCGTCGACGTGCCGCCCTTCACCGGCACGCTGGTGGCCCACGTGTCGCCCAACGAGCAGTGGCTGTTCACCGAGTCGGGCAGCGCCCGCGTGGCCGAGCGCCGCAAGGGCGCCTCGGCCCTGACGCTGAAGGGCAGCGAGATCTACCAGCGCACCGGCAGCGACGCCGGCAGCGTGCAAGCGAAGCCGACCAGCGCCCAGCTCCAGGTCGTCCCCAGGTCGTTCCGCGACACGCTGCCGATGCGCAGCGCGGCGGTACAGGGTCGCACGGTCACGCCGCGCGAACTGCCCTTCCCGACCTACAACGACCTGCGCGACTGGCTGCTCGCCGAGCCGGGCATCCGCCGCGAACTGCCCCGCCGCTACACCGCCTGGGCGCGCGAGCCCTCGTTCCGTCGGGACGTCGACGCGCAGCTGGCGCAGCACGCCGAATGGACGCTGGTGCTGCACCCCGAACGCGCCAGGCCTCCCACGCCGCCACCGGCGCCCGGCCCCGGCACCCCGCCGCGGCCGGCGTCGGCCGCACGCTGACGCCGCGGCGCACCGAATGCCCCGCCGATCGTTCAACCCGAGATCATCGACATGAAGCTGCTCGTCAAGTTCAACCTGCTGTACGTTCTGGTGATGGCCCTGGGCATCGGCACCAGCGCCGTCATCACCCGCAACCTGCTGCAGAACCAGGCCCAGGAAGAGGTGGTGAACAACGCGCGCCTGCTCATCGACAAGGCCAACGCCGTGCGCAGCTACACCTCGGGGCAGATCCAGAAGCTGCTCGAGACGCAGATGAAGTACGAGTTCCTGCCGCAGTCGGTGCCCAGCTACTCGGCGGTGGAGGTGCTCGGCACGCTGAAGACCAAATACCCCGACTTCTATTACAAGGAGGCCACGCTCAACCCGACCAACCCGCGCGACCGGGCAACCGGCTGGGAGGTGGACGTGGTGAACCAGTTCCGCAGCGACACCGAACGCAAGGAATTCATCGGCCAGCGCGACACGCCGGCCGGCCCGTCGATCTACGTGGCGCGGCCCCTGCGGATCACCAACCCGGCGTGCCTGCAGTGCCACAGCAGCGTCGAGGCGGCCCCCAAGACCATGATCGAGAAGTACGGTCCGGCCAACGGTTTCGGCTGGCAGCTCAACGAGGTGGTGGGCGCGCAGATCGTCTCGGTGCCGCTGGCCGTGCCGCTGAAGCGCGCCGAACAGTCCTTCACCGTGTTCATGGGCTCGCTGGTCGGCGTGTTCGTCGTGGTGGGCATCCTGCTGAACCTGATGATCTGGCTGGTGGTGGTGCGCCCGGTGTCGCGCCTGTCCGAACTGGCCGACCGGGTCAGCCAGGGCGACCTCAACGCACCCGACTTTCCCGCCGGCGGGAACGACGAGATCGGCGTGCTGGCGCAATCGTTCAGCCGCATGCGAACGAGTGTGGTGCAGGCCATGAAGATGCTGGAGTCATGACGCCGTGAAGGCCCATTCCGGTCACGCAAGGCGTACCCAGCGACGACAATCGCGTACCCACTGAACCGCTGCCGCCTTTCCCATGGCCCACCCGTCCACCCTCGGCAAGTACCGCATCACCGAGGTGCTCGGTGAAGGTGCGATGGGGGTCGTCTACAAGGCCTTCGACCCCGACATCCAGCGCGTGGTGGCGCTGAAGACCATCCGCCAGAACCTGGGTGACCAGGGTCAGATGCTGGCCCTGCGTTTCCGCAACGAGGCGCAGGCCGCAGGCCGGCTGAGCCACCCTGGCATCGTGTCGGTGTATGACTTCGGGCAGGCCGAGACGGTGTCCTTCATCGCGATGGAATTCGTCGAGGGGCGCACGCTGGCCTTCCACCTGGCCAACCAGGTGCGCTTCACCGACGAAGACATCCCGGGCCTGATGACGCAGCTGCTCGAAGCGCTGCACCACGCGCACGAGCAGGGCGTGTGGCACCGCGACATCAAGCCGGCCAACATCATCCTGGCACCCAACGGGCGGCTGAAGATCGCCGACTTCGGCATCGCGCGCATCGACAACGCCGGCATGACGCAGACCCAGATGATGGTGGGCACGCCGGCCTACATGGCGCCGGAACAGTTCCTCGGGCAGACCATCGATCGCCGCGTCGACATCTACAGCGCGGCCGTGTTGCTGTACCTGCTGCTGGTGGGCCGCCCTCCTTTCAGCGGGGCCTCGGAAGCGCTGATGTACAAGGCCGTTCACGAAGCCCCGGTGCTGCCCTCGCAGATCGAGGGCGTGAACCGCCCGAAGTTCTACGACACCCTGCTCGCCGCCGGGCTCGCCAAGGACCCGGCGCGCCGCTTTGCCAGCGCCGCCGTGTTCAAGGAGGCGCTGCAGGCCGCCGTCGGCTCACCCATCGACCCGACCGGCTGGGACCGCACGCTGATCGAAGCGCCGACGAAACGACCCGCTGTCGACGCCACACCCGGCACGCGATCGAGCCACGGCAGCACGGCGGGCTCCTGGACCCAGCCGCCATCGCACTGGGACCCTGCGCAGTTGCAGGCCGCCGAGGCCTCGCTGGCCAAGTTCGTCGGACCGCTGGCCAGCGTGCTGGTGCGGCGCGCCGCGCGCGACTGCCACGACGTCGGCACGCTCTACGCCCGTCTGGCCGAGCAGGTGACCGACCCCGCCAAGCGCGCGGCCTTCGTCGGGCACGCCACGGCGTCGGGCATCCGGCCGGTGCCCGCGGGAACCATTGCGCCGCCACCGGCTCCAACGCCGACCAGCGTGGGCCCGCGCACACTGACCCCCGAACTCATGGAGAGCGCGCGTCGCCTCCTGGCCACGCACATCGGCCCGATGGCCAACGTCGTCGCGAAGAAGGCAGCCGCCAAGACGTCGATGCGCGACGAGTTCTTCGCCGCGCTGGCCGACACGGTGCCCGAAGGCCCGTCGCGCCAGCAGTTCCTGTCGGCGCTCTCGCGGCTGCCCTGAAAGGTTCCGGCCCCCGAGGCCGACTGAACAGCCGTCGCCCCGTCCCCCGGGGATGACATCCCGCACTGCACAGGAAACGACATGACACGCCGCCACTGGATGAACCTGCTCGCGACGATGGGCCTGGCGCCCGCCGCGGCGCAGATGACACACGCCGCCTCCCCTGCCCCGACGCCGGGCGCGAACGGCAAGGTCGAACTGCCCGAGGCCGAATGGCGCAAGCGCCTGACGCCTGCGCAGTACGACGTGCTGCGCGGCCATGGCACGGAACGTGCCGGCACCAGTCCGTTGAACGCCGAGAAGCGACCCGGCACCTACCACTGCGCCGGCTGCGATCTGGCGCTGTTCTCGCACGACACCAAGTTCGAGAGCGGCACCGGCTGGCCCAGCTTCTTCGCAGCCCTGCCTGGCGCCGTGGGCACCAGCCGGGACTTCAAGCTGATCCTGCCGCGCACCGAGTACCACTGCGTGCGCTGCGGCGGACACCAGGGCCACGTCTTCGACGACGGCCCTCGCCCGACCGGCAAGCGCTATTGCAACAACGGCGTGGCACTTCGCTTCGCGCCGCAACAAGGATGAGCCCGATGCGCTTTCTTCACTCCCTGGCCGGGCTGGCTGCCGCCACGCTCTTCGTCGCTTCGCTGCCGGCACTGGCGCAGACAGCAACGGCTCCCGCCGCCGCCACGGCCACTTCCAAGGCCACCTTCGCCGGCGGCTGCTTCTGGTGCGTGGAAGCCGACTTCGACAAGGTGCCGGGCGTCCTCTCGACCACCTCGGGCTACACCGGCGGCACCGTGGCCAACCCGACCTACGAGCAGGTATCGGCCAAGAGCACGGGCCACGCCGAGGTCGTGGAGATCGTCTTCGACCCCAGGAAGGTCAGCTACGCCCAGCTGGTCGAGAAGTTCTGGCGCACCATCGACCCCACCACCAAGGACCGCCAGTTCTGCGATGCCGGGTCGCCCTACCGGACGGCCATCTACGCCCACGACGACGCGCAGCTGGCTGCTGCGAAGGCCTCGCTGGCGGCACTGGAAAAGACCAAGCCCTTCAAGGAGCCCATCGTCACGCAGATCGAGCGGGCCGGGCCCTTCTACGCCGCCGAGGACTACCACCAGGACTACTACAAGAAGAACCCGGTGCGCTACAAGTACTACCGCAGCAGTTGCGGCCGCGACGCGCGCCTGCAGCAGCTCTGGGGCGCCAGCAGCGGTTGACCGGGGTCGCTCAGGCGGCCTCTTGCGCTACGATGCGGCCCGCTTTCGGAGCCCATTCATGCAAGTTGTCTGCCTCGACCTCGAAGGCGTGCTCGTCCCCGAGATCTGGATCGCCTTCTCCCAGCGCACGGGCATCCCCGAATTCAGCCGCACCACGCGCGACGAGCCCGACTACGACAAGCTCATGCGCTACAGGCTGGCGCTGCTGCGCCAGCACGGGCTGAAGCTGGCCGACATCCATGCCGTCATCGGCGGCATGCAGCCGATGGAAGGCGCGCGCGCCTTCCTCGACGACCTGCGCTCGCGTTTCCAGGTGATCATCCTGTCGGACACCTTCTACGAATTCGCCGATCCGCTGATGCAGCAGCTGGGCCGGCCCACGCTGTTCTGCCACAAGCTGGTGATCGACGCCGACGGCTTCGTGGCCGACTACAAGCTGCGCCAGCCCGATCAGAAGCGCCACGCCGTCAACGCGCTGAAGGGCCTGAACTTCCAGGTCATCGCGGCGGGCGATTCGTACAACGACACCGGCATGCTGGGCGCCGCGGATGCCGGCTTCTTCATCCACCCGCCCGAGAGCATCGTGGCGCAGTTCCCGCAGTACCCGGTGAACCACAGCTATGCCGAGCTGAAGGCCTCGATCGACGGCGCCGCGGCGCGGCTGCGCGGCCGCTGAAGCCTAGCAGCCGGCCCGGGTCCAGGCCGCCGTCCGCGCCAGGGACTTTGGGCAGGATGACGTGAAATGCTCTGGCGCACGCCGTGGCGGGCGGCGGAGGCTCACACTCGAGTCAGGCGCGGCTCGGGCGAAGGTGTTTGCCCGCGACGACAGTCCCTGCGCCACCGGGTCTCCCGGGCCGGCCAGGCCCGAGCCGGCCCTGGGGAACGGCCCGACGAGCACGCTCACGGCACCCGATGACGACAGCGCCCGCCTGGGAGCCCTGCTCCTGGCGCAGACCGACGATCTCGTTGTCCTGCTGGACGCCAACCTGGGTGTGCGCGTGCTGACCCGGCGGCGGCCTGCCTGGGTGCGTCGGCACCCCTGGTGCCTGGGGGCCCGCTGCAGACGATGACCGCAGTTCCGATCGACGAACTGCAGCAGGTCGAGCTGCCCTCCAGGCAGACCCTGCAGGCGGCACCCGTCAGGGTGGCGCCGGCGGCCGGCTCGGCCCGGGGTCGCGCCTTTAGCATGCGCGTGCTCCCCGCCGGCAGGGCTGGCACGCGCCGAAGCAGATGCGATGAGGGGGGGCGAGCCCAGGCTGTTCGAGCTGTCCTGGCAGCTCTTGCCGGGCCTCCCCATGCACCATGAACAGGTCTGGATCGGGCCCGAGCGAGACGCCGATGGTTGCGTCGTCTCGGTGCTGGACATTGGCCGTGACACCCCCGACGCCGTCGAACGCTGGAGCTCGAGATCACCGAAAGCGCGTTCGCCGCCGGCGGTGGGCCCGCCGGAACGGCACTGCGGCAATTGCACGAGCTGGACCTGCTGATCGCGCTGGACGACCTCGGCATCGGCTTTTCGTCGCTGACCGACCTGACGCGCTTCCCGGCGGACACGCTCAAGATCGATCGCAGCTTCGTGCAGGCCATCGACACGGCCGACAGCCACAGCGAACGCGGCCGCGAACTGGTGCGCGCCTTCATCGCCATGGCACGTGTGCTGAACCTGTCCGTGGTGGCGGAGGGCGTGGAGACCGAGACCCCGGCCCGCTGCCTGCTGGACTGGGGCTGTCCCACGATGCAGGACTGGCACTTCGGTCGTGCCCTGCCGCTCGATCAGTTCGAGCGCAGCTGGATGCCGCTCGGAGCCTCGCTGCCGGAGACCCGGGGTTGACGCCGCCGGCCCGCAGGGGCACATTGCGCATTCGCAACCTGTTGCAACCACTCACCGACGGAGGCCGCCATGCAGACATCGCCCCTTGCATCCACCCTGCGGACTTCCGTCTGAAGGTCAGCTCACCCCGCTGATCCCGTGCGTGCCCTGCACGCACCGAGTACCCGATCTGCCGAGCCGTGATGCCGTCATCACGGACGGAACGTTCCGCCTGACATCCGAACCCGCTCGCGGCCTCGTGCCCGGGCGATTGGACATGCTCATCCGGAAACGACAGATCCATGATCGACTCTGCTGAACTCGGTTGCGACCTCACTTTCGACCTCACCTTCGACGTGACGCAACTGCAAGCCATCGGCCTGACCCCGCCGATGCTTCGACAAATCCCGCTCCAGGACCTCCACGGGCCCGCCACGCAACTGCTGCGCATCACCGAAGTGCAGCGCGACAGCGTGCAGTTGCACGACGGCCTGCACCAGCACCGCGCTCGCGCGCTGCCGGCATTGCTGCAGGCCCTGGACAACGCTGCCGACGCGCTGGCCGTCGGCGACTGGGTGCTGGCCGACCGCAACCAGCACGGCGAGTGGTGGGTGCATGCGCGCGTGCCGCCACTGACGCAGATCGCGCGACGCCTGCACGACGGCCGCGACAAGGTCACCCGCGTGGTCATCGTCAGCAATGTCGACACCGCCCTGCTGGTGATGGGCCTGGACCACGACTTCAACCTGCGACGGCTGGAGCGCTATCTGGCCCTGGTGCGGCTGGCGGAAGTCTCGGCCGTGGTGGTGCTGACCAAGGCCGACCTGTGCGTGGACGTGCCTCGGCGCCTGCAGGACGTGCAGGCGCTGCTGCCACCGGGCGTGTGCGCGGTCAGCGTCAACGCGCTCGGCGACGAACCCCGGCGGGCGCTGGCGCCGTGGCTGGCCTGCGGACAGACGCTGGTGATGCTGGGCAGCAGCGGCGCGGGCAAGAGCACACTGACGAACGCCCTGACGACCACGCAGGTCCAGGCCACCGGCGCCAACCGCAGCGACGACAGCCGCGGCCGCCACACCACCACCGCGCGTTCGCTGCACCGCACGCCGGAGGGCGCCTGCATCATCGACACGCCCGGCTTGCGCACGCTGCGGCTGGACAGCGAGTCGGGCGCTCTCGGCTCCGTCTTTGGCGACATCGCGCAGCGCGCGCTGCAATGCCGCTTCCGTGACTGCGGGCACGGCGACGAGCCTGGTTGCGCGGTGCGGGGCCACGTTCCGGATGAACGCCTGCGCAGCTTTCACAAGCTGCAGCGCGAGGCCCGTCGCGACACGCTCAGCGCACTGGAGCGCAAGGCGGTGGTGCAGGCATGGAAAGTGCGCGGACGCGCCGCGAAAGCGCGTGTGAAGGGCAAGCGCGGTGAGGAGTGATCGACTGTCAATGCGCCATTGCGCGATCTTGTGTCACCGAGGCCGACGCGCAAGGCAAAAGCCGGCTACACTAGGCCCACAGACATACACAAGACCGTTTTTTCAAGGTCTTCCAGCTTTACCGCCAGAGCAGGTGCATCCGCACCGCGAAGGCCGGCCGGTTCGAACTCCCCTGTTTGATGATTCTTGAGTGTCTCTGTCCGCGCTACCCGTCGGGTGCGCGAGTTTTTCTCTTCTCATGGACAACGCATCGCAACAAGGTACGGTCAAGTGGTTCGACGACGGCAAGGGCTTCGGCTTCATCACGCCTGACGGCGGCGGCAAGGACCTCTTCGCTCACTTCAGCGAAATCCGCAACGGCGGCGGCTTCAAGTCGCTGCAAGAGAACCAGAAGGTCGAGTTCGAAGTCAAGCAAGGCGCCAAGGGCCCGCAAGCGGCCAACATCCGCCCGGTCTGACCTGACGACCCATCGGCTTCCCTCGGGAAGCCGAGCTGAAAGAAGGGCGCTGCCGCAAGGCAGGGCCCTTTTTCTTTGCCAGACGCGGCTCAGGCACCTGGCGGCACCTTCGGCGCGACGAGTTCGTCGCGCTGCGCCAGCGCCGGGAACCACCTGAGCCACAACCCGGCCACCAGCAGCGTTCCCACACCCCCCAGCAGCACCGAGCCCACCGGCCCCATCAACGCGGCGGTGGCACCCGACTCGAACTCGCCGAGCTGGTTCGACGCGCCGATGAAGACCGAATTGACCGCGCTCACGCGCCCGCGCATGGCGTCGGGCGTCTCGAGCTGCACCAGGGTCTGGCGGATGACCACGCTGACCATGTCGGCGGCGCCGCTGAGGGCCAGCGCCGCCATCGACAGCCAGAAGCTCGTCGACAGGCCGAAGACCAGCATCGTCACGCCGTAGAACGCCACCGCCCCGAGCAGCCTGTGGCCGGTCCTGCGGCGCACCGGCCAGCGCGTGAGCGCGATGGACATGGCCAGGGCGCCCACCGCCGGCGCCGCGCGCAGCAGCCCCAGCCCCCAGGGGCCGACATGCAGCACGTCCTTGGCGAACATCGGCAGCAGCGCCGTGGCGCCGCCCAGCAGCACGGCGAAGAGGTCGAGCGAGACGGCACCGAGCACCACCTTCTGGTGCCACACGTAATGCACGCCGGCCAGCAAGGTGTTCCAGGTGGCGGGTTCGATCGACGGCGCGTGCGCATATCGGATGGTCAGGCACAGCAGGGCCGAGCAGGCGAACAGCACGGCGCACACGGCGTAGGTGGCACCCGCGCCCACGGCATAGATCAGGCCGCCGAGCGCCGGGCCGGCGATGATGGCGCCCTGCATGCCGGCCGAGCTGAAGGCCAGCGCCCGCGGCAGCACCTCGGGTGGCACCAGGGCCGGCGTCAACGCCTGCTGCGCGGGCATCTGGAAGGCGCGCACGGCCCCGAGCACCACCGAGATGCCGAGCAGCAACTCGCGGCTCATCCAGCCGCCCTGGCTGCCGCTGAACAGCACCAGGGCCACCCCCACCTGCACCGACAGGCAGGTGGCGACGATGCGCGCGCGCTGCAGCCGGTCCACCACGTGCCCGGTGACCAGCACCAGCGCCAGGGCCGGCGCGAACTGCAGCAGCCCGACGAGCCCGAGGTCCCAGGCCGAGCCGGTGAGGTCATACATCTGCCAGCCCACCGCCACCATCAGCATCTGGGCGGCCGCGGTACCGAAGAGGCGCGCCACCCACAGGCGCATGAAGGTTCGGTAGGTGAAGAGCGAGGACGGGTCAGCGGACAAGGCAGGCCTGGAGCGGAAGGGAGAGCCGCGCGGGTGCGGCGAAAAGAAACGATACACGGCGAAACGGCAGCGAGACGACGGGTGGCGCCCCGGCCGGCACCATGGATGCATGTTCAACGAGTCACCGAAAGGACTCCATCATGCGACCCTGGATCAAGCGCACCCTCATCGGCCTGATGGGCGCGGCCGTGCTGGCCGGCGGCCTCGTGGCCTGCGGCCACCGCGATCATCACACCCGGATGGGACAGATGACGCCCGAGAACGTGGCCGAGTGGCGCGGCAAGCTGCTCGACCGGGCGGGCAAGGAGCTGGCACTGGACGCCACGCAGAAGCAGCGGCTGGGCGTGCTGTTCGACAAGGTCGACGAGCAGCGCGTGGCGCTCGTGGGCAGCACCGCCGACCCCAAGGCGGCGATGCAGCAGCTGGTGGCCGGTGAACGCTTCGACCGCAGCAGGGCCCTGGCCCTGATGCAGGAGAAGACCGGCGCCGTGCAGCTGAAGAGCCCCGAGGTCATCAACGCCGCGGCCGACTTCTACGACGGCCTGAACCCTGCGCAGCAGGCCAAGGTGCGCGAGTTCATGAACAAGCGGCGCAACCACCGCGGCTGACGCGGCGGGGCTGAAGCGCGCGGTGCATTGCCTTAAGCTCCCCGGCGATGCACCGCATTCTGCTGATCGACGACGACGAGCACCTGGCGGCGCCGCTGGCCACCTACCTGCGCCGCTTCGACCTGCAGCTGGAAAGCGCCACGCGGCCCAGCTCAGGGCTGGCGCGGCTGCGCAGCGAGCCCTTCGACGCCGTCATCCTCGACGTCATGCTGCCCGAGATGGACGGCTTCGAGCTGTGCCGCACCATCCGGCGGGACAGCCAGGTGCCGATCCTGATGCTCACCGCGCGGGGCGAGGTGATGGACCGCATCGTCGGCCTGGAGATCGGCGCCGACGACTACCTGCCCAAGCCCTTCGAACCACGCGAACTGGCGGTGCGACTGCAGACCATCCTGCGCCGCACGCGCACGGTGGACGCGGCGCCGCAGAAGCTGCGCTTCGACGGCCTGGAGATCGATCCCGAGCGGCGGCAGGTGCTGCGCCAGGGTGAACTGCTCGACCTCACCGGCACGGAATACGAGCTGCTGCTGATGCTGGCGCAGGAGCCGCAGAAGGTCTTCAGCCGCGACGAGATCCTGAACCGCCTGCGCGGCCACGAGGCCGACCTGTACACGCGGGCGGTGGACATCCTGGTCAGCCGGCTGCGCCGCAAGCTGGAGCCGCTGGACTGCATCAAGACGCTGCGCAATGCCGGCTATGCGTTCGCCGGGGCCCGCGTGTGACGGGTCGCTTCGCGCGCTGGCGCAAGTCGATCGGGCTGCGCCTGATCGGCCTGTTCGCCGTGCTGGCCCTGCTGCTGGCGACCTTCTTCATCGGCGGCATGCAGCGCGCGCTGTCGGGCTCGTGGACGGCGCTGATCCGCCCGATGGTGGCCGACTACGTCGACCGACTCGCGCAGGACATCGGCACGCCGCCCGACCCGGCGCGCGCCCAGGCCCTGGCCGACCGGCTACCGATCGCCATCCACATCGAAGGGCCGGTGGTGCGCTACGACTCCCACCCCGGCCTGCCGACCTGGCGCGACCCCCACCGCATCAGACCCGACGGCGGCCGTGCCGACAGGACCGACAGAAACGATGGTGGCGACGGCGACTGGCTGCTGCGCCGCACGCTGGCCGACGGCCACCAGATCACCTTCAGGATCGGCGAGACGAGCTGGCCGCAGCGGCCGCGGCAGATCGGCTGGATCACGCTGGCGCTGCTGCTGGCGATCACGGCCGCGGGCTACCTCACGGTGCGCCGCCTGTTCCGGCCGCTGGACGACATCCGGGCCGGCGCGCTGCGCTTCGGGCAGGGCGACTTCGCCACGCCGATACCGCTGCGCAGCCGCGACGAACTGGGCGATCTCGCGGCCCAGGTCAACACGATGGCGGCCGAGCTGCAGGGCCGGCTGGAAGCCAAGCGCGGGCTGCTGCTGGCCATCAGCCACGAGCTGCGCTCGCCGCTGACGCGTGCGCGGCTGAACACCGAGCTGCTCGACCACAGTGCCCAGCGCGACGCCCTGCTGCGCGACCTGGGGCTGATGCGTGACCTCGTCACCGACCTGCTGGAAAGCGAGCGCCTGGCCGCCGGCCACGCCGCGCTGCAACCCGAACCCACCGACCTCGCCGACCTGGTGCGCACGCTGTGCGATGAACGGTTCACCGGGCGCCCGCTGGTGCTGCAGCTGGACGAGGCCTTGCCACGCGTCGCGGTCGATCCAGTGCGCATCCGGCTGGCCTTGCGCAACCTGATCGACAACGCGCTGCGCCACGGCCCCGAGACGATGCCGCCGAGCGTGAGCCTGCGGCGCGATGGGCAGGAACTGCTCATCGCCGTGCGCGACCACGGACCCGGCGTCGCCCCCGAGCACCTGCCGCGCCTGGCCGAGGCCTTCTACCGCCCCGACGCCGCACGCGGTCGAGACACCGGCGGCGTGGGCCTGGGCCTGCACCTGTGCCTGCTGGTGGCCCGCGCCCACGGGGGCCGCCTGACGCTGCGCAACGCCTCGCCCGGGCTGGAAGCGGTCATCGCGCTGCCCCTCGCGTCGTAAACTCCGGCAGCCTGGCCCGGCATGCGCCGCGCGGTGTCCACGACCTTTCCATCCATGACCTTCCTGTACAGCGCCCTGGCCTTGGTGGCCGGGTACCTGATCGGCTCGCTGTCCTTCGCCGTCATCGTCAGCCGCCTGATGGGCCTGGCCGACCCGCGCAGCTACGGCTCGGGCAACCCCGGTGCCACCAACGTGCTGCGCTCGGGCAGCCGTCCGGCCGCCGTGCTCACCCTGGCGCTGGACGCGTTGAAGGGCTACGTACCGGTGCTGCTGGTGCTGATCTACGGCCCCCGGTTAGGCCTGGGCGAAGGCACGGCGGCCTTCGTCGGCCTGGCCGCGTTCCTCGGCCACCTGTGGCCGGTGTTCTTCCGATTCAAGGGCGGCAAGGGCGTGGCCACCGCAGCCGGCGTGCTGATGGCGATCAACCCGCTGCTCGGGCTGGCCACGCTGCTGAGCTGGGTGCTGATCGCCGCCTTCTTCCGCTATTCGTCGCTGGCGTCCATCGTCGCCGCGCTGTTCGCGCCGTTCTACCAGATGCTCATCTGGGGCATCGAGCCGGGCTTCCTGGCCATCGTCGCCATGAGCCTGCTGCTGGTCTGGCGCCACGAGGGCAACATCCGCAAGCTCATCGCCGGCACCGAGTCCCGGCTCGGGCAGAAGGCTCCGGGCGCGATGCCCGCGGCCCAGGCCGCCGGCAAACACGATCATTCCCACGCGCCGCACCGCGGCCACAAGAAAGGACACAAGTGATGGTTCAGCGATTCGACGTCGGCACCCGGCTTTCCGAGATGACCGTGCACAACGGCACCTGCTACCTGGCCGGCCAGGTGGCCGCCGATAGTTCGCAGGACATGGCCGGCCAGACGAAGCAGGTGCTGGCGGCCATCGACGCGCTGCTGGCGCGGGCCGGCAGCGACAAGAGCAAGCTGCTGATGGTGCAGATCTTCATCACCGACCTCGCCGACTTCCCGGCCATGAACGCGCTGTGGGAAGCCTGGCTGCCGGCCGGCCACGCGCCGGCCCGCGCCACCGTGGTGGCCAGGCTGGCCAAGCCCGAGTGGAAGGTCGAGATGGTCGTCACCGCGGCCGTCTGACGCGGAGCAGCCACGATGGCCGAATCACGCCGTTCCGTCGTCGGCCTGGCCGTGCTGGTGCTGGTGGTGGCCGGCGCCACGCAGTGGTGGGCGTACCGCTCGCAGGCCCAGGTGGGCGCCGAGGTGAAGCGGCTGGCCGCGCCCGGTGACATCCGCATGCTGTCGTCGGAGACCTGCGGCATCTGCGTGGCCGCGCGCCAGTGGCTGCAGCAGCACGGCGTGGCCTTCAGCGAATGCACCATCGAACGCGACCCCACTTGCGCGCGCGACCTGGCAGCCACCGGTGCGCCCGGCACGCCGGTGTTTCTCGTGCGCGGCCAGCCCCTGGTGGGCTTCAGCCCGCAGCGCCTGCGTGACCAGTTGCAGCGCCCTGCCTGATCCCTTGCGCTCCGGCCGCGCCCACCCATGACGCGCGCCGAGGCCATGGGCCTGCTGCTGGCCTTCATCGCGCGCCTGGTGACGGGCGCCCAGGGCCATTGGAAGGGCTGCCCGCCGAAGGCCGAGCAGCGCATCTACTTCGCCAACCACCAGAGCCACCTCGACTGGGTGCTGATCTGGGCGGCGCTGCCGC
>LNFM01003398.1_pt1 | contig 31370 bp, 26 predicted proteins | sample 596031 | NCBI WGS metagenome assembly LNFM01 (sample SAMN04254537, study PRJNA301005) | activated carbon metagenome | isolation source: dual media filters at the Ann Arbor, Michigan drinking water treatment plant | place: USA: Ann Arbor | reverse complement strand
TCGGCGGGCTCGATCGGTTGATCCCCTCTGGATCGCGCAGCGGCAGCGGCAACGACCCGCAGAGCGTGTTCTTCCAGACCAACGCGCGTTACGGCCAGATTCACTCTGCGGCGAGCATGCCGCTCATGGGTCTTTCTCCGACGCCCCTCATGATGCGCAGCAGGGACTCGAACATCGCCCGCTCGCTCGGCGCCGGCAGCGCCACCGCGCTCCTCGCGCGCATGGCGACGTCGCTGATCTACAACCGCGCCGCGCTCGCCGTGACCTTCCTCAAGGACGGCCAGTACGCCAACAGCTTCGGTGACAATGACATGGTGACCGTTCGCGTGACGTACGCGTTCACCTGCGGCGTTCCCCTCGCGCGCAACATCATGTGCAAGGACGCCCTCGGCATGCGCTACCCCAGCGCTGCGGCGATCCGCGACCGCGTCCGCGACGCGATCCGCACGCCCTCGCCGGGCAGCATCGTCGGCGCCATCGGCGCCATCCGCGACGCCGAGCGCGACGTCTCCGAGACCGATCCCGGCGCGGCCGAGCTCCGCACCGCGCCCAACTCCGCGGGCTTGCTGCTCGGGCTCATCACTGGCCAGCGCTTCGCGGTGATTCGCGCTCAAGCGCAGCTGCCCAACCAGGGCGCCCCCTATACTCCGCGCGCTTATTGCGGACACCGCGAGACCGAAAGCTTCCAGGAGGAGTGCCGATGAGAGTGCAACCCACCACGGCCTCAGGCTTGCGCTCGCGGCTCGTCGAAGCCGAGAAGGAGCTGCGCGAAGACGAGAGCGGCGCGATGATGATCATCGGGCTGTTCTTCGCGTTGTTTCTCGTCGGCGCGCTGTACTACCTGATCGGCATCGGTCAGTCGATCATGTACCGCGAGCGCCTCCAAGACGCCGCGGACACCGCCGCGTTCGCGGGCGCCGTGCTCAAGGCGCGCGCGATGAACTTCATCGCCTTGATCAACATGATCATGGCGCTCTTGCTCGCGATCTTGATCGCCATCTACGCGGTCTACCTGATGCTCGCCGCCGCCGGCTACGTCATCCTGCCTGGTATTTGCGCGGCATCTGGCCCTTGGTGTCCTCCGTGCGCCTTGGCCTGCCCGCTCATCAGCCCGACGATCCAAGCGGCGAACTGGGTCAAGAACGTCTACCAAAACGTCAAAAATTTCGTTGAGCCGATCATCAAGGCTGGCAGCACCGCGGGCAACGCGATTAGTCAGGGCGGTGGAGTCGCGGCGGCTGCGGCGTCCGCACTTCGCGTCGAGACCACCTATAAACCGCCAGCGGCCATCGGCGCGAGCCTCGCGTCCCCCGATCCGAGCAACGGCAACAATCCTATCGGGCGACTGCCGAGCCGAAAGGCCCCGTACTCCGAGCTCTGCCGCAAGGCCAAAGAGTACGCGGACGCACCGTTTCGGGCGCTCCGCGATGTGGTTCCGATCATCGGCGATATCATCCGGTTCATCGGCGGAGCGTTCATCAGCGCGGCGGCCGCGGTCGTGTGCGAAGGCTCGACCACCGCGCCGAGCCTCAACGACCTCGGGAGAAGCTCCGAGCCAGGCGCGGACCGGCCCGCGTTCATCCAGCCTCGCACCGAGGCGCAGAACAGGTGCCTGCTCGACGGAAACGACGCTGAGTGCACCCGCTTCCGAGACTGGTTGCGGGAGTCGCAGTGGGATGAAGCCCAGGGCATCTGCGAGGACGTCGCGTCGGATCCAATCACCCACCGCGCCAACCTGCCCGCAGGCGCGAATCGAACAACGTGCGAGGGTCGACTCAGCGGCGCGGCCAGCGCCTGCGTTCGCAGCGGCTACTTCGACTACGTCTACACGTTGCAAGACACCGCACGAACGCTGCGCAAGGACGCCCCCGGCGTGGTCTCTGGTCGCACGGGCGCGCCGCGCATCACGAGGCTCTACGTCGACGGTCCTCACCGCAATCCTCTGTGCGGAAGCGGTGGATCGTGGAGCACTTCGACCAACCTCAACGAGTGCCTCAAGCCTCGCTCGCTTCGGATGTCGCCCGACATCGATCCTCGATCGCTCGTTCCTCCGATGGCGTCCCCGAGGACCCCTGACGAGGCCTTGGCGGTCGCGCAACGCTATCTCCAAGCTGAGACCACCCCTGTTGGCTCGACGGTGATCGTCGAGTGGACGCAGGTGCGTCACATCCTGTCCTGCAAAGAGCCCCTCCCGCCGCGCAACGGCGAGCTCGTCGAGCCTGGTTCGAGCGGCTGCGATATGCGCCCGCAGTGGGTGGTGCCAGACTCGCTCGAGCTCGGCGACCAGGCTTTTCAACAGTACGGCATGGTCATCGGTTCACGAGACGCCCGCTACGATCAAAACCGCTACACGTCCGGCGTGGCGGCGGCCAACCGCTTCAACTCTGGCGGCGGCGACCCCGGCGGGTTCGGCGTGCTGAGCGACATCGCGAGCGCCGCCGGCAACCTCTCGTTCGCGCAAGCTGAGTTCTATTACAACGGCCCCAACGCGGGATCGCAGAACGAATGGCTGTGGAACATGGGCTGGACCGCGCGCATGCGACGCGTTCGCATGCCTGCGAACCTCCGCTCGGGCGGCGGTCAGGTCGGCGGGTTCAACATCACCAGCGTCGCTGAGAATCTGATCATTCACTGAGGAGAAGGTTCGATGCGTTTTCCTTCGACCCGATTCGGCCGTGCGATTCGCAAGCTCATCAAGAGCGAGCGGGGCGCTGTTTACACCGAAGCCGCGATCACGCTGCCGTTCTTCATCATGATCTGGGCGTTCATGATCTTCTCGCACAAGATGGTCTTCCAGAAGATCACGAACAACGCGCTCAGCAAGGGATGCACTTGGCACTACGCCCTCGGTTCGTGCGGCGAAAACCGGAACTATCCGCCGCTGCCCGCGAGCTGCGGCGGCACCACGTTCAGCCCCGCACCTCCCGCAGACTGGAACGACAGCGCCGTCACCGACTTCATGCGCCAAGTCCCGTTCATCGGTGACATCGTGTTGGGCAAGGCTGCATACGGGACGCGCACCACCACCGTCCGAAAGCCGAACTACATCGGCGGAGGGGATACATCGTTCGACGCGCGTCACTCGATGAGCTGCAACGAGCGTCCCAAGACGGTGGGCGACTTGTTCAGCGACATCTGGTCAATGATCACTGGCTTCTTCCGCCGCTGACCCACTGGGATCAATCGCCATGCGAAACCTGATGACCTACGCCCCCAACGCGATCCGTGTCCTCGCCGTCGCCTTCGTCGCGGGCAACGTCACGCTCGCGGTTGCCGTCAAAGCTGGGGCCGACTCGACGAGAGAAGGCCTGCGGTCCTTTGGTCGCAGCGTGCTTCGCTACGCGGACGGACGCACGTTGAACCAGACGCGCGCCGTGTCCTTCAACGGAGCAGACATCCGGATGGTGACTGGCTCGACGCGAGACAGCGTCCGCCAGGTGCTGGATTTCTACGCAGCGCGGTGCCGCGAGATCGACGGCGGCATGAGCGAGCAAGTGCTCGATCAGGTGCAGCGACGCACCGGTCGCAGAGCAGGCACGCTGCCCCGCGAGATCACCGACACGCTCGACGTGAACGCAGCGGGAACGCTGATCCGATTCACGACGGACACCGAGGGCATGCTCGTGTGCTTCGACGCGGGCCGACAGCCGACGAGCTACACGCAGTTCATCCAGCGGATGGTGCGCGCGGTCGAGAGCGGCAACCTGACCGGCGCCGCGGATTTTCGCTACGTCTATGCCTCGAGGCTCAACACCAACTCGGAATCGACCCACGTGGTGGGCTTCTGGACCGAGAACTCTGCGCTGAACATCCAGCAGATGTTTCCGACGACGGGCGACGCGCAGGGGCGCGCTGTTCCTGGGCTGCCGAGGCCGCAGGGGATGCGTCGAGTGCTCGCGGCGTACGAGCGCGGGACACCCTACTCGTACACGACGTTTCTGGGTCGCACCTCGAGCGCGGCCATCGAAGGGCAGCTGCGTCGTGACATGGTCTCGGCGGGCTGGCAGCTCCTTCCGACGCGCCGGAGCGATCTGCGGCTTCGTTCGGGAGAGCACCTGCTCAACTTCGAACGCGGTCGCGAGTCCGTGATCTTTCATGTCTCGCACGATCGAGGCGAAACGTCCGTGGTGCAGCTCTCTGAAGAAGCATCGGACATCCGCTGAGGGGACTGAATCCGGATCGTCGGGTCGCGCGCCGCGATGGCCGCGTCGAGGGATGAGCGAGGCGACGTGAGCGACTCGAATTCGGGCGCTCGCCTCGAACAAGAACAAGGGGGCGGCGCGCTGTCAGTGAGCGGCGCGCTGATCCTCGTCGTCGTGGGGCTCACCTTCGGGCTTCGCGCCGACGGAGTGCTCTCGGCGGACACGTGGTTCAACCTGCGATTCGGGCAGCGGATCGTGCGCGATGGCCTGCCTCGGATCAACGACGACGTGCTCGTGTCGCTCGGCGCACGCTGGGTGGATCTTCAATGGCTCGGTCACGCGGCGTGGTATCTCGTGTGGGCGGCGGGCGGCGTTGTCGGTGTCGTGCTCGTGCGGGGGCTGCTGATGGCGTACGTGCTCGCGGCGCCGTGCATCGCTGATCGACGAAAGAGCCTTCGTCCAGCGCTCGCCGCGCTGCTCGCGGGGATCATCGCGATGCCGTTTTGCGCGGCGCGGTCGCAGTCGTTCGCAGAGTGTCTGTTCGCGCTGTCGTTGCCGATCATCGACCAGAAGCCCTCGCGCCATCGCTCGCTCGCGCTGGTCGTGCTCTCGCTGGTGTGGGCCAACATGCACGGCTCTGCGCCGCTCGCCGCGGTGCTGATCGGCTGGCGCTGGCTCTCGCGGCCCGCCGACGACCGCAGAAAGAGCGCGGTCAGCGAGCTGACGCTCGCGCTCCTGTGCGCCCTGGCGCTCATCGTCACGCCGTACGGCGCGTCGGTGTTCTCTCACTACCGCGGAACGCTTGGAAATCCCCTGCTTCGACGCTTCGTGGTCGAGTGGGCCGCGGCGAGCTTCCGCGAGACGCCCCAGTTCTTCGCGGTGGGAGCGGTCACCGCGTTGATCGTCTGGCGGGCGAAGCCCTGGCGCAAAGACGTGTTCGCGGTGGGCGCGCTGGGGGCGTTCGTGCTGCTCGGCCTCTGGTCGGTGCGGCACCAGGTGTGGTTCGCGATCGTGCTCGCGCGGTACGGAATCGTCTGGCTCGACGAGGCGCTGCCGAGCGGAGAGCTGGGCTTTCGTGTGCGATCGACGCGGTGGGCCCTTCCCGTTGCGATCGGCGCGGCGCTGTTTGCGCTCGCCGGCACTGTGTGGGCTCGGACCAAGCTCAGCCGAGACGGGTTTTCGAGCGTCGTGACCGTTCTGGGCGACGCGGCGGCGCGGCGCGAGCGCGTGTACGTCGATCTGGCGCAGTCGGATCGTGCGCTGATGGTCGAGCCGCGGCTCCGCGGAAAGCTCCCGTACGACATTCGCTTCGAGCTGTGGTCGTCGCGGGACTTCAACCTTCAAGCGGTGCTCGAGAAGGACCGAAGCCCGAGCGGTCTGGCCCGATGGGAGCGATGGGACGTCCTGTGGCTCGAGCGGCCCGAAGAGTACGGTCCGGTCGTTCGAGCGCTGGCGCGCACTGGGCGCTGGGTGATTCACGATGTTCCACCGTTGGGAAAGCTCTTGCGCCGGGCGAACCTGCCGCCAATCGCTCCCTGGGGCCAGCCGCGCTCGACAGGGTCGAGCTTGCCGTAACGGTCCAGTCCGAGGAGGGAGACCTCCGGTCCCGAGCGTCCCGCAAACGGGGAAGGCGGCCGCGTGACGGTTGGGACCGCGTTTCGAAAACGACCGCGTGACACGGGGTAGATGAGCCGAGAGGGGTTCCTGCGGCGCGGGGGAGTGTGGTACGACCGACGATCATCGTCGTCGCAGCACTGCACTCGTTGTGTGGTGGTCGCGGTGCGAGCGCGTCGAATCAGGATGACGGAGCGACCATGAATCGCAAAGCGCTGTGGGTTTCGGTCGCAGCGGTGCTCATCGGGCTTCTGCTGCTTGTTGTGTATCAACGACAGTTCGAGCGCGAGACCTCTGGCGGCCCCAAGGTGAGGATTCTCTTCGCGGTGAACGACATCATCGCCGGCGAAGCCCTGCAGGCTGCCAAGCTTGGTTTCCGCGAGATCCCCGAGGCGTACCTCGAGGATCGGCACATTCGTCAGTCGGACATGAACCGAGTGATCGGCGTGCAGGCGGGCGGCGCGGTGCGCGCCAACCAGGCGCTCTTGTGGACGGACCTCGCGACGACGAGCAACGGGCGTCGAGAGCTGTCGCTCTTGGTGCGCTCGGGCATGCGCGCGGTGACCGTGCGCGCCGACGCGACGTCGAGCTTCAGCGGTCTCATCCGCGCCGGCGATCGCGTCGATGTGTTCGGCACGATGTCGCGCAGCAACGTCGAGGCTGACCGCGTGACGTTGCCGCTCTTGCAGAACGTGCTGGTGCTCGCGGCGGGCCGCGACCTCGGCGGCGAAGTGGCCGCAGCGCAGCCCGGAGCTGCGTCGACGCAGCCCGCGCCGACGGGCGCTTCGCGCGCGGACGTGGCGATGGTGACGCTCTCGGTGACGCTCGAAGAAGCGGCGCTGCTGGTGTTTGCGCAGGATCGAGGGCGACTCTCGATGGTCATGCGCAACCCGGACGACATCAACGTGGTCGAGGGCCTGCCCGAGACGACGATGTCGAACCTCATCCAGAACCGCGAACAGGTCAACGCAGTGCGTCGGGGCAACCCCGCGCCGCGCCCACAACAAATCGAGAACATCACCGGCGGCAACGGTCGCTGACGAAGGGACGAGATTGTGAAGCATTCGACGAAGCAGAGGCTCGCGTGGTTGTGTTCCGCCGCGACCTTCGTGGCGGGCGCTGAGGCGTTCGCGCAGGCTGCGCCTGGCGCTGGCGCAGGGGCGCGTCCCGCTGCCGCGAGCAACACACCGAGCAACGAGATCTCGCTCGCCGTCAACGAGCAGTACATCCTCCCTGCGACGGGCATTCGGAGCTACTCCGAGGGCGCGCCGGGCTTCGTGGACGTGCGTATTCCGTCGGACGGCTCGCGCATCATCCTCGTGGGGCAGCGCGCGGGGTCGACCTCGCTGCTCGTGATTCGCAACGACGGGTCGCAGCAGACGTACTCGATCAACGTGTTTCGCATGCCGATGGAGACGGTCCGGCAGAACCTGCAGCAGCTGTTGCAGGGCTACTCGGGCACGACCGTCAACCAGGTCGGCGGCAGGCTCTTCATCGAGGGCGGCGTCTCCAACGAGCAGCAGCAGCGCCGCGTCCAGCAGATCGCGACGCTCTACCCAGGGCAGGTCGAGTCGCTGGTGGTGGTCGACCCCACCATCGTCGAGCGGCGCATCAACGTCCGCATCGATTTGTACTTCGTCGAGCTGTCCAGGCAGGCGAATTACGTGTTCGGTATTCGATGGCCCGCGACGTACGGCGGCGGCGGACAGGCCGACGCGCTGCGCGTGCAGACGACGTTTGGCGTCGGCGGCAACGCGATGACGCCGCCTCTGCCCTTTCTCGCGAACTTCACGGGCATCGTTCAGCAGGCGCTCCCGAGGCTCGATCTGGCGTCCAACGCTGGGTGGGCGAGGGTGCATCGTCAATCGACGCTGATCACGGCCAACGGCGTCGAGGCGAAGTTTCGCTCGGGCGGCGAGGTCAACATTCGCGTGGCCAACGGTTTGACCTCGACGGTGCAGCCGATCAACTTCGGCACGCAGCTGACCGTGACGCCTCGCTTCGATCCGAGCACCTCGCGCGTCGATGTGCGGGTCGTCGCGGACATCTCCGAGCTCGTGGAGAACGGCACGGACATCCCTGGCCGCAACGTCTCGCAGATCGAGACGCTGGTGAACTTGCAGCTCGGCCAGTCGATGGTGCTCGGCGGGATGCGCGGTCGCGCGCTCACCGTGGGCAGCAACGGTCTGCCCGGGCTCGCGCAGATCCCGGTGGTCGGCGCGCTGTTCGGCTCGCAGTCCAGGCGCGATCAAGAGAACGAGATGGTGCTCTTCGTCGTTCCGACGGTGATCGAGGGAATGAGCCGACAGTCCGAGGATCGCGTGGCGAACGCGCTCCGTTCGTACGAAGAGTTTGGCGGCAACGTGGGCGAGGCGAACCTCGTTCCGCGTCCTGCGACTGGCAACCAGCAGCGTTGAGGCGGCGCGAGCGCCGATCGACCGCGCGAGGCGAACTTCATGGCGGACCTGATTACGCTGACGATCGAGACGCCCGGCGCTCCGGCAGAGACCTTCGAGATCCCTGCGGAGGGCGAGGTCACCATTGGCCGTGACGAGTCGTGCACGGTGGTGCTGGCGTCGCCGGAGATTTCGCGGCGGCACATCGGGTTGACCGTGACGCCGATGTACGTGGACGTTCGCGACAGCTCGGCGAACGGCACGCGCATCGGGGACGCTCGGCTGCATCGATCCGTGACGCGGGTGCCCTTCGGCACGCCGATGTACATCGGCCCGTACATCGTGCGGGTCGAGGGGATGGCGTCGTCGGGGCAGGCGCCGGGCGTGGCTCCCGCGATGAACCCGATGGGCGCGCCGCCGATGGCGATGGCGACGGCGCCCGGAAGACCGCCGCCGATGCAGACGCGTCCGCCGAACGCGGGCCCTGTTCCTATCGCTGTTCCTCCCGGTGTGACCGGTGGGCGACCGCCAGCGGTCCCTGCGGGAGCGGGCGCTCGGCCGGGCGCGCAGACCGTGATGCCCGCGACGGGCGCGGCGGTGCCGCCAGCGTCGCAAGCGCAGCAGCCCGGGCAAGCAGGGGTGCTCGAGCCGGGGCGCGCGCCAGGCGGACCGACGGCCGCCGTCGCGGTCTCGACGCGCAAGAAGATCCACAGGATGCTCCTCGAGAACCTGGATCTCGCGTCGATCGACCGCACGAAGATGGACGACAAGGTGATGCGACCGCGCGTGATGGACGCGCTCAACCGCATCATCGCGCAGCTTCAGCCAGAGATTCCTCCAGGCGTCGACCTCGCGGCGCTGCGCCAGGAGATGGCGGACGAGTCGCTGGGCCTCGGGCCGCTCGAGGCGTTCTTGGCCAACCCGAAGATCTCCGAAATCATGGTCGTCGACTCGCAGACGATCTTCATCGAGAACAAGGGCAAGCTCGTTCGAGCAGACGCGCGATTCACCGACGACGAAGCGGTGCGCGCGGTGATCGAGCGCATCGTGACGCCGCTCGGCAGGCGCATCGACGAGAGCACGCCGCTCGTGGACGCGCGCTTGAAGGACGGCTCCCGCGTGAACGCGGTGATCAAGCCGCTCGCGCTCAAGGGATCGTGCATCACGATCCGTAAGTTCAGCAAGACGCCGTTGAAGCTGCACGACCTCGTCGGCTTCGGCGGCCTCACCGAGCAGATGGGGCGCTTTCTCACGCGCAGCGTGAAGGCCAAGAAGAACATCGTCATCTCCGGCGGAACGGGCTCGGGCAAGACGACGCTCCTCAACGTCTTGTCTGCGGCGATCCCCGAAGACGAGCGCATCGTGACCATCGAGGACGCCGCGGAGCTTCAGCTGTCGCAGCCGCACGTCGTGTCGCTCGAGTCCAAGCCGCCCAACATGGAGGGCAAGGGCGAGTACTCGATCCGCGACCTCGTGAAGAACGCGCTGCGCATGCGCCCCGATCGCATCGTGATCGGCGAGTGCCGCGGCGGCGAGGCGCTCGACATGCTCCAGGCGATGAACACGGGCCACGACGGCTCGCTGACCACGACACACTCGAACTCGCCGCGCGAGGCGGTGGCGCGCTTGGAGACGCTCTCGCTGATGAGCGGACTCGACCTGCCTGCCCGCGCGATTCGCGAGCAGATCGCGAACAGCGTTCACCTCGTGGTGCAGCAGTCGCGCTTCAACGACGGCTCGCGTCGCGTCACGAACATCACTGAGATTTGCGGCATCGACGACAACGGCGACGTGATCCTTCGCGAGATCTTCAAGTTCGTGCGCACGGGCACCAACGCCGAGGGCAAGGTCGTCGGTGAGTTTCGCGCGACCGGGTATCTCCCGTCGTTTCTCGACGTCTTTATCGCGTACGGCCTCGTTCAGGGGAGCGACTACCTATGATCTTGTCGAAGTGGACGCTCGTAGGATGGCTGGCGGGGCTGCTCGTTTCGGGCGGCGTAGGCCTGGCCATTTACACCATCGCGACCGACACCGAGGGGCCTCTGTACAAGGCCTTCATGGCGTACGCCGAGGACATCGAGCGGCTCGTGCGGCTGATGTACATGCCGACGACAGGCGTGAAGATCGCGCTGCAGCAGCTGGCGGCGGTCGTCGGCTCGGTGGTGCTCGCGATCTTGTCGCGCGAGACGATCATCCTGCTCGTGGCGGTCGGCGCGGCGATCCTCCCGAAGATCCTTTTGGAGGACAAGCTCAACAAGCGCCGCAAATCGATCGACGACGTGCTCGACACCTTCCTCGTGGCGCTGGCCAACGCGCTCAAGGTGTCGCCGTCGCTCGGCGACGCGCTGCGCTCGACGGCGATCTTGATCCGCGGCGCCATCAAAGAGGACGTCGAGTACGCGCTGAAGGAGTACAACCTCGGCACGCCGCTCGATCAGGCGATGATGAACATGGCGACGCGCATCGACTCGCGGACGTTCTCGTCGGCGATGGCGACGCTGCTGATCGGGCGACAGACGGGTGGAGATCTCCCCAAGATCCTCGAGCGCTCTGCGGCGACGCTGCGCGAGATGGCGCGCCTCGAGGGCGTCGTTCGCACCAAGACCGCAGAGGGAAAGAGCCAGGCCTGGGTGCTCGGCGCGATGCCCTTCGTGATGGTGATCGTGCTCCAGGCGATGGATCCGATGTGGCTCAAGCCCATGTGGACGAGCTTCACGGGGTACGTCCTGGTGTTCTTCGCGGGTATTCTCTGGGCTCTGGCGATCCTCGCGGCCCGCAAGATCCTCAACGTGGACATCTGAGGAGCGAGCGACGATGACTTCGCAGACGTTGTTGGTGAAGATGCTGGGCAGCCTGGTGCTGCTCGTGGGCGTTGGGGTCTTCGTGTTCTCGTTCTCGGGGCTCGAGTCGGCGCAGCGAGTGACCGTCGGCTTGAAGGGCCTCAAGCGCGCGCAGGCTCTCAAAGAAGGCGGCTGGTTCGCCGCGATCGAGCCGGTGATGCGATTCTTCGCGGCGCGGTTCTCGTCGGTGCGGCTGCTCGACAGGTATCGACCGCAGATCGACGAGCAGATCCTTCACGCCGGAGAGATCCTGGGATTGACCGCGGACGAGTACTTCGCGCTCTCGCTGTTGTCTGGCGTGGGCGGGCTCGGGCTCGGGTGCGTGGGCTACGTGGTGGCGCCGGACGCGGTGAGCCCGGTGTTCGCGATGATGCTCGGCGCGCTCGGCGTGATGACGCCGTACCTGCAGATCTCTGGCGCGGTGGGCGATCGATTCAAGTCCGTCAACCGAGGGTTGCCGTACGCGATCGACCTCGCGTCGCTGGCGATGGGCGCCGGGTTGGACTTTCCGGGGGCGCTTCGCCAGGTGACCGACAAGGCGCCGGACAAGAGCGACCCGCTCGTCGAAGAGCTCTTGCGCATTCAAAATGAGCTCGATCTCGGACGCACACGAAAACAAGCGCTCGAGGGGTTCGCCGAGCGAGCGCCCACCGACGCGGTGAAGGACTTCGTGCAGTCCGTGATTCAGTCGGAGGAGAAGGGCAACCCGCTCGCCGACGTGTTGGTGATTCAGGCGACCACGCTGCGCATGCGCCGCTCGGTCGCTGCAGAAGAGGGCGCCGCGCGCGCGGGCGTCATGATGATCGGCCCGCTCATGATGATCTTCATGTGCATCCTCTTGATCATCCTCGGTCCGTTCATCGTGAACATGACCAGCGGAAAGGACAACGTCTGAGATGGCTACGCCCTTCGTAGAGATCTTCACTCCAGACGGCGTGCAGTGGACCGTCGAGCTGACGAGCGAGCGAGTGCTCGTCGGCAGCTCGGCTTCGTGTCAGGTTGTGATCGAGCGGGCTGAGATCGCGCGCGAGCACGTGCTGCTCTCGCCGCGGCCAGACGGATGTTACGTGGCGATCGCGCGCGGGGCGCCGACGCCGGTGATGTTCAACGGCGTTCCGATCGAGCGATCCGTGGTTCCGTGGGGCGCAGAGCTCTACATCGCGGGCGTCCGGCTCACGCTGAAGGACTCGGGCGCGCCTGGCGCGACCCCGGGCAAGGCGGGCGAAGCCAAGGACAACAAGCCGAGCCCCGTGGTGATTGGCGCCGCGGTCATCGGCGTCGCGCTGCTCGGGTACATCATGCTCGGCGAGGACGGCGGGACCGGCGTCGCCAAGCCGCGCGGCGAGCCGCCGGCGATGTTCGAGTCGCTCGAGCGCACCTGCCAGGCGCCGGACGCGGACCGAGCGCTCGCGCAGGCGACAGAGTTCGCGCGGCAAGCGACGGCCAAGGCCGAGCGCATGCCGTATCGCTCGCAGGACGGCATCGAGGCGGTGGCGCTCTTCGCCAACGCGTCGGCGTGCTTTCGCCTCGCTGGGCAAAATGAGCGGGCGCAGCGAGAGCTGACCAGCGGACAACAGCTCAAAGAGCGACTCGAGCGCGAGCTGCTCAACCATCGCTTCAGGCTCGATCGCGCGATCGAGCAGCAGCGCCCAGGAGACGCGGTCGTCGAGGTTCGCTTGATGATCAACCTCTTGCAGCACCGGCAGGGCGACTATCTGTCGGGGCTCAACAACCTCGAGCGCCGTCTGGCGCTGCAAGTCGATCGGGCGCAGGCACGACGGTGAAGCGAGCCCGCTTCGCGCTGCTCGCGAGCAGCGCCTTGGTGTCGCAGTGCGCGACGACGCAGTCGAACCGCCGCGAGGCCGAGTCTCCCGAGGTCCAACAGCAGCTCGAGCAAATCAGGCAGACTCCGTGGCAGCAGCTCGCGGACGACGCCGAGCGCGCTGCGCAGACGGGCGATTACACGCGGTCCGAGCAGTACTTCGTGACGGCGCTCGCGCGAGGCGCTCCGGCCGAGCGAGTGTTGCCGCGGCTCTTGCGCGTGTGCACCAGCGCGCACCGGTATCGCGCGGCGATCGAGTACAGCAGGGGCTATCTGCTCGAGCGCGAAAACGCCTGGTCTCTTCGGTTCGTGGTCGCCGCGATTCACATCGGGCTCAACGAGCCGCTGACGGCGAGCCGTCACCTCGAGCTGGTGCTGCGACACAATCCGCAGCACGCAGAGGCGGAGTTTCTGTTGGGGACGCTCTATCGAGATGACCTGCGCGACCCGGGCAAGGCCGACGAGCACTTTCGGCGCTACCTCGAGCTGGCGCCGGACGGCGAGCACGCGAACGCCGCGCGCGACGGGCTGTTGCAGCGGGTGGACGAAGCTGCGGCGCGGGCGAGACAGGCGGAGGCCGATGGAGGGGGTGCGGTGCTCGTGTCGGTAAACGCTGACGCCGCGGTCGACGCGAGCGTCTCGGGTCTGCGAGAAACCGCGCGGTTGGCCGACGCAGGATCGGACGCAACGCGTCGAAGGTAGTAAACTCCGGCCACCCGTTTCGGGTGTCCCAGGTGCCTCGATGCCGATTCCAAAGGAAGTCTACGAAGAGACGCTGCTCAACTTCTTCGCGCCAATCCGGCCGTTCTTGGACGACCCGAAGGTGTCGGAGGTGATGATCAACGGTCCCAACCAGATCTTTATCGAGCGTCGGGGAAAGCTCGAGATCACCGACGCGAAGTTTCCGACGGTCGAGTCGCTGATGTCCGCGCTGCGCAACCTCGCGCAGTTCGTCGGGGCGATGGTCGACGATCACCATCCGATCTTGGAGGGACGTCTGCCGGACGGCTCGCGCGTCGCTGCGGTGTGTCCGCCAGCGGCCGAGCTGCCGATGGTGTCGATTCGCAGGTTCTTTCGAGAGACGTTGACGGTGCAGCGGCTCGTCGAGTTTGGCTCGATGACGCCCGCGGCGGCCCAGGCGCTCGAGTCTCTGGTAATTGCCAAGCAAAACGTGATTGTCGCCGGAGGCACGGGCTCGGGCAAGACGTCGATGCTCAACGCGCTCTCGAGCTTCATCCCGGACGGAGAGCGGATCGTGATCATCGAGGACACGCGCGAGGTGCAGCTGCAGAAGCAGCACGTCGTGCAGCTCGAAGCGAAGCACGGCGACGCCAAGGGCCGCGGCAAGGTGACGATCCGAGATCTCTTTCGAGCGACGTTGCGTATGCGACCGGACCGCATCGTGGTCGGTGAGATCCGCGGCGGCGAGGCGCTCGAGTTGATTCAAGCGATGACCTCGGGTCACGGTGGCTGTATGGGCACCGCGCACGCGACGTATCCGAACGACACGATGACCCGCCTCGAGACGATGGCGATGATGAGCGACGTCCAGATGCCGCTGTCGGCGCTGCGCTTGCAGCTCGCGAGCGCGATCAACATCATCGTTCAGTGCGCGCGCTTGTCGGACGGCTCGCGCAAGACCACGCACATCGCGGAGTGTGTGGGGTACGACCCGCACACGCAGAACTATCAGCTCGCGAGCATCTTCGAGCGCAGGACCCTCTCGCGAAGGCCGGACGGGACGCTCGATACGGTGCTCGAGGCGACGGGGCATCTGCCACAGTGCACCGAGGAGCTACACTCACTAGGACTGTCGCTTTCGGACGAGGTGTACGAAGCGGCGCGGCGAAGGTCGATGGAGCACGAAGGATGAGCGGACAAGCGGGCCTCGAGGTAGTGCTCTCCGCGGGGCGATCGAAGACGGATCGCGTTCAGTTCAACGCGCAGGTGGCAGCGACGCGAGCGATGGTCGGCGCGGCGCCGTCTGCGGACTGGTCCATCGCGGCGCCAGGGCTCGACGGCGAGCACGCGGAGATCGCGTGGGACGGCGCGCAGCTCTGGCTTCGCGACAACGGCAGTCGCACTGGGACGTGGGTGGGCTCGCAGAAGCTCACGCAAGAATGGCGCGCGCTGACGGTGGGCGAGCAGGTTCGACTCGGCCAGGCGATGCTCACGGTGCAGGCCGTCGGCGGCGCCTCGAGCCGCGGAGAAGACGAGTTCGAAGACGAGGCGACGCGCGTGACCGGCGGCGGTGGCGTCGGCAAGGCGCCCTCGACGGACAACGACGACGGCGAGAGCACGATGATCGTCAACACGGTGCAGCAGCCATCGGGGCCTGTCGCGCCTAGCGCCCCGCAGTCGCCAGGGATGTCGCCCCCGCGCGTCAACACGATCGCGCCGAAGGTCAACGTGGTCAAGCCCTTGGCGCCGCAGTCCAACGTCGCGACGGTGGTCGGCGAAAACAACGAGATGATGCAGTACGCGCAGTCGCTGCAAGCGCAGATGCAAGCAGGCGGCGCGCCTCCGGCGGTGAATCCTCCGATGGTTGGCGGGGGCTATCCCGCGGCGGCTCCAGTCAATCCGATGAACCCCATGAACCCCATGAACCCCATGGGGCAGATGCCGATGAACCCCATGGCGGGCTATCCGCAGGGTGGGGACTTCGGATCGATGCCGAGCGAGCAGTCGCTGTTCGGATCGATTCCCCCGCCCGAGACCGCGGCGGCGAAGAACGACAAGCAGCAGAAGCTCTTGTTCGGATCGTTGCCTCCGAGGACGGTGATCATGTTGTCGGTCGCGCTCGTCGTGGCGCTCGTCATCGGATTTTTGCCCGATGATCCGCCGCCGCAACGACAGGCTGCTCCGATCCCCCGAGAGCTCACGGTGCCTCAGACGCCGTGGCAGCAGCCGGTTCCGGGACCGGTTGCGGGTGAGGCGCGAGTGGTGCACCTCAACGCCAGCGCGCCTCCTCCGCCTCCGACGACTCCGCCGGGCGCTCGCCCGCCTCGCAACGCGCCTCCGCCCCCGGCTCAGACCACGTTTGCCGAGCGACGCGCGGCGGACCTGGTCGTGCAGAACCGAATTCGCGAGGCGATCCCAGTTTATCAAGCACTTCAGATCGCGCACCCCGAGCAGCCCGTCTACAGGGACATCTTGATTCTGTTGCACCGCAAGCTCGAGACGCAGCTGTGCCCTCCAGGGGCGCCGACGCCTTGCGCGAACCTTCCTCCCATGCCGACGCTGGCGCCCACGGTCGCTCCCCAAGCGGTTCCTGGCGCAGTGCCTGGCGCAGTTCCCGTCGCAGTGATGCCTCAAGGGATGGTCCCGCAGGGCGTGGCTCCGCAGGGAATGGTCCCGCAGGGAGTCGCTCCGCAAGGGATGGTTCCGCAGGGAATGGTCCCGCAAGGGATGCCGCAGATGGCGCCTGGCGTCGCGCCGGGAATGGTCCCAGTCGCTCCGCAGGGGGTTCCGCAGCAAATCCAGCAGGTCCCGGTGCAACCGATGCCACAAGGAGCAGCGCAATGAGAGGTTCGATTGTTCTGTCCGCGGCGTTGGCGCTCGCGGGTGCGATGAGCGGTTGCGGCAAACCTGCGGCGCCGAAGCGCTACCGCGTGACGTTCGACGTTCGCGTCGATCGCGCGCCCGCCGTCGGGGCGCGGCTCTTCATCCGCGACCGGCCCGTGAAGCAGACGGACGAGCAAGGGCAAGCGCAGCTGCTCTTGCCGGGCGAAGACGGCACCACTTTTCAAGTTCGCGTCGCGTGTCCGCCGGGCACCGAAGGGCCGACGGCGCCGGTGACCGTGACGCTTCGGACGCTCGAGCTCGCCGATCGCGCCGCGGCGCAGCGCGGGATCGTGCAGACCGTGCAGTGCCGCCCGACCGAGCGAACGCTCGGCGTCGTGGTACGCACCGAGGGGCAGTCGAACATCCCCGTGTACTGGCAGAACCGAGAGATCGGTCGCACGGATCAGGGCGGCGTGGCGCACTTGACGTTTCGTGTGCGTCCCCAAACGCCGGTGCAGCTCGAGCTTCGCACCAACGAAAACCCGCTGCTCCGCCCAGAGAATCCGCGGCAGACCTTCAGCCTCGCCGACGCCGACGACGTGCAGGTCTGGGATCAGACGTTTCAGCAAGAGCAGGCGCGCCGCACGCGACGACCGACGGTCCGGCGCGCGCCTACGGGGCCGCGTATTCAGCGCATTCAGAGCACGACCATCCGATCGTTTCGTCGTTGATGGCCCTGCGCGGCGCGGTGCGAAGCCTCACTCTGTTCGTCGTGCTCGCGGGGTGCGTAGAGCAGCCGTCGCCGACGCGAGACGTTCGAGCGACCGCGTGGGGTGAAGAAGAAGACGCAGCGAGCGCGAGCGGCGATTCCGCGACCGGAGGTGACGGCGCGAGCGACGCGGCGATCGCGTATCAGGGGCCGCCGGTGCTCATGCGCAACGGGAGACCCGCGGGGTTCATCCGCTTCGTGCACATCGCGCCGGGCGCGGGGCGCGTGCGGTTCATCGCGCGAAGCGCTCCCGAGTTCGAGCAGGCCGCGGTCGACGCCGAGGTCGACGAGGGAACGACGAGCGGCTACCTGCCGACGGTCAACGTTCCCCATCGAGTGCGGGTCGTTCCGGTGAGCGCGGGGCCCGACGCAGGGCTCGCCGCGGACCTCGCGGACGAGGTGCAGAGCGACGTGTACAACAACGCGGGATGCACCGTCGTGTTCGGCGGGCACGCGCGTTGGATGCGCGGCCGCAGGGCGCAGGACCCGGAGGTGCGCAGGCTCGTGCGCGTCGTGGACATTCCCCGCAGAGACGTGCGCTCGCTGGCGATGCTGCGGTTCATGGCTGGGATCGCCGGCGCTGGGCCGGTCACGATCAGCGAGGGGGGCGCGGACGTGTACGAGAGGCTGCCGTTCATGATCATCACCGGGATGCGGCGAATGAACGCAGGCGCCCATGAATTCAACTTTCGCGCCCGCGACGGGAGCCCGATCGCCAGCGACGCGCTTCGCCTCGACGTCCCCGGAGGAGAGGCTCACACGTTGTGGCTCTTCGCTGCGCGCGGGCGGCGCGGCGCGCAGATCGTCAGGCACGTGCTCACCAACGACGTCCCGCGCGGGAGGATCGGCCCTGATTTTACCGGAGAAATGCCGGTGTACCGATGACCCGCCCGCCGCGCGCTCCGCGCCTGTCCCTGTGCGTCTTCGGCGGAGCCGCTTTGATTTCATGTGCTTCGCGCGCGCCGGTCGTTCGCCGCGCGCCCGAGACGCCGCGCGCTCCGCGGGCCGTGGGCTCGTCGGCGAGCGTCGCGAACGCGGCGCGGTTTCCCGCGCGAGGGTGCGCGCCGGACGCGCCTGTGGTGCAGGGGTTCTCTGCGCAGACCGCGCCGCTCGACGCGCTGGCGGCGGCCGCTGAGCTCCCAGAGAGCGAGCCGACGCGGCCGTTGCGCGACGGTCCGGTGCGGATCGCGTGGCCCGAGTCGTGGTGGCCCTCGCGCGTGGACGGCGCAGACTTCACGGCGTATCGCTTTCTGACGGGCGACGACGACGACGTGGTGAGCGTGTACGTCGGCGATCGGCCGTCCTTTCGCGCCCCAGGCGGACACGAGTTTCGCCTGGCCTCAGGAGGAACGCTCGTCCGCGGCACGCTCTCTCGCCAGGACCGTCGTTGGCGCCTCGAGGCCCTCGCGCTCTTGCCCTGCGCTACGCCCCGGCACGTTCACGTGGCGGCGCACAGCGACGATCCTCGCGTGATCGCGCGGGTCGCGCGGTCGCTGCGGACGCTCGCAGTCGAGCGCGACAGCGGCGAGCGTCCATCGCTGGTGACGCTCGACTCGAGCGCGGATCGAGCGCGCGTCGAGGCGATGGCCCAGCCGCTCGGAGAGTTTTTGCGACGGTGGCTCCTCGCGTCGCTCGCGGGTCGAGAGCTTCGCGCGCGCTATCCGCTCGCGACCGAGCACCCGAGGATGGATCAAGAGCTGCACGGCCGCGCGAGCGCGCAGGTCGGCGACGTCGACGCGGACCTGTGGCTCACGCTCCCTGTGCGCGAAGGCAGGCTCGTCGCGCCTGCGGTGTTCGCGGAGGCGGCGGCGATGCGGGACGCCGCGCTCGCTCGCTCGCTCGGTCAGTCACAGTGTAGATCCCCCGCGCTGACCATCGCGCAGGACGGAGTGGCGCTTCGGTGCGAGGGCGAGCCCGAGGTTCGCTCGGCGACGAGCGAGGACGACGGCGCGTCCGCGTTTTCTGCAGCGGTCTCGCGCGCGGTCTCCGTGCGAGGCGCGCTGCGGCGATGGAGAGCGCAGCCGGCGCTGATGGGCGGCTATCCCGCCGCGCTCTGCGACGTCGACTCGAATAGTGGTGCTCGAAATCGAGCCGCGTTGCCGCCGATCCTCGTCAGCGCTGCGGACACCGTCGTGACCGCGCGCGTGGGTCGATGTCTGCTCGTGCAGCAGCGGATCGAGACAGACGATCGGCGGACGCCGCTGCTCGCGATGGCGGTCGAGGGCGCGTGCGCGAGCGTGGTCGACGCTCCGTGGTCGACCGCGCTGCGCGCTGCGGGGCGCTTCGCTGCGTTGACCGGGCAGCAAGGACAGGGCGAGTGTCGGTACACGACGGGGCTCCGCGGCGGGCGGGGCTGGGTCGTGAGCGCCAACGACGGCGAGAGCGCGACGGGACCGGTCGGACAGGGGTTGGTGATGGGCGTCGATCGGGGAGCGATCGCGAGGGCTGTGGGCGTCGCGCTCGAGCTCGCGGCGATGAGCGCAGGCCGCCGCGACGATCCGCCGGAAGGAGTCGACCCCGCGGTGCTCGCGACGCTCGCGATCGATCGACCAGGAACGCCGCGAGCCCGCGACACCCTCCGCCGCTGGTTCGCGTTTGGCGGCGTCGAGGGGGCGCTTCCCGTCGCCGTCTTCGACGCCGTCGCGTCGGGTCCCGATCGCGCACGGGTGGCGTTCGCCGCGTTCACCCTCGAGCTCGCCCGCGCGCCAGCGCCCGTCGGTTGGCGCGTCACGGGCGTCGAGCGAACTCGCTGGTGACTCGAGCGCGGTGGCTTAGAAGAGCCCCTGAACCGTCGCGGGCACCATGCTGCTGGTCGTTACGCCCGTGCCGAGCTGTCCAGAAGAGTTTGCTCCCCAACACACGACGCTCCGGTTCGCGCGCCGCGCGCAGGAGTGGGCCGAGCCCGCGGCGACGTCGAGCGCGTCGGTGAGTCCTGCGACGGCGACCGGGACGGGCGACGACACCATCGTGCCGTTGCCGAGTTGCCCGGATGTATTGCTGCCCCAGCAGACGACGGCGCCGGTCGAGCGCCTCGCGCACGTGTGCGAATAGCCAACGCTCACGGAGATCGCATCGGTCAATCCGCTGACGGTGACAGGGGCCGGCGAGTTGGTCATCAGTCCGTTTCCGAGCTGGCCGCTGCTGTTCGAGCCCCAGCAGACGACGGCGCCGGTCGAGCGCCTCGCGCACGTGTGAAACTGCCCTGCTGCGATCGACGTCGCGTCCGTGAGCCCGACGACCGAGACGGGGACGTTCGACTGGGTCATCAGTCCGTTTCCGAGCTCGCCGTTGCTGTTGTATCCCCAACAGAGGACAGAGCCCGAGGCTCGCCTCGCGCACGTGTGGTAGTAGCCCGCGGCGATCTGAACAGCGTCGATGACTCCCGTGACCGTGACAGGCGTCGCGATCATCGTGGTCATGTTGTTTCCCAGTTGTCCGAAGGTGCCGTGACCCCAACACGACACCGTGCCCCCGCGCACGACACACGTGTGGCGATGGCCCGCCGCGATGCCGGTTGTCGTCGTGATCCCCGAGACCGCGACGGGGGTCATCGAATTGGTCATCGTCCCGTTTCCGAGCTGACCGTTGAAATTGTAGCCCCAGCACAGAACGTTGCTGCTTCGACGCACGCACGTGTGCCGCGAGCCGACGGCGATGTCGACCGCGTCCGTGATCCCCATCGCCGCCACGGGAATCGCGCTGGTCGTCGTCGTGTTGTCTCCGAGCTGGCCGAAGATATTGGAGCCCCAGCACGCGAGCGCGCCGCTCGTGCGACGAACACACGTGTGTTGGGCATTGGTCTCGAGCTCTTGTGCCCAGAGGTTTTCGCAGACGCCGAGGGTACACGGCGATCCCAACGAGCAGACGTTGCCGCAGCGACCGCAGCTTGTCGCCGAGCTCGCCGTCGCCGTCTCGCAGCCATTCGCCGTGCTCATGTCGCAGTTGGAGAAACCAGGGTTGCACGCGGTGATGCCGCAGACGCCCGCGGTGCAGCTCCCCATCGCGTTGGCGGGCGCGCACGTGCGCCCACAGGCGCCGCAGTGCGCGGTCGATCGGGAGGTGTCTGCTTCGCAGCCGTTTGCTGCGATCGTGTCGCAGTTGGCGAAGCCAGGGTTGCACACGCCGACGTTGCACGTCCCCATCGTGCACACGGCGGTCGCGTTGGAAGGCGCACACAGCCTGCCGCACGCGCCGCAGTGCGTGAGCGAGCTCGTGAGCGACGTCTCGCAGCCGTTGGTCGCGTTGCCGTCGCAGTCGCCGAAGCCTGCGTTGCACGCGCCGATTCGGCACGTGCCGCCGACGCACGAGGTCGTCGCGTTGGGCAGGCTACAAGCGCGACCGCAGGCGCCGCAGTGCGCAGCGGTCGTGTTGAGGTCCGTCTCGCAGCCGTTGGCGGCGTTGCCGTCGCAGTTGCCACGGCCCATCGCGCAGGTGGTCGTGCCGCAGACGCCCATCGTGCACGCGGGCGTCCCGGTCATCGAAGAGCACGCGTTGCCGCAGGTGCGGCAGTGCGCGACGGAGTTGTTGAGGTCTGCTTCGCAGCCGTTGGCGTTGTTCGTATCGCAGTTGCCGAAGCCCGCGTTGCAGCTGCGGAGCGTGCACGTCCCCATCGTGCACGCGGAGTCGGCGTTGGCGAGGCTGCACGAGCGCCCGCAGGCGCCGCAGTGAGCGTTGGATGTTGTCAGGTCGGTCTCGCAGCCGTTGGCGGCGTTCATGTCGCAGTCGCCGAAGCCGAGCCTGCATGTTGCCGTGCACGTGCCTCCGCTGCACGTCGTGCCAGGGCACGCGTTGCCGCAGGCGCCGCAGTTCGCGACGCTGCGCGTGACGTCGACGCAGCGGCCAGCGCAGCACGCCTCGCCCGCGGCGCAGCTACATCCGCCGTCTCCGTCCGGTCCGCTGTCTTGCACGCGCACGATGCTGTCCTCTGGCTCTTCGACGTCCATCTCGACGATCGTCCCGCTGTCGGTCACGTCCATGGGGGGCGATTGGTCGGCGCTCTGCCCGTCCGCGCTGACGTTGGTGTCGATGTTGGCGCTGTCTCGAGCGTTCGCGAGCAGTCGCGGGTCGTACACCGCGCAGCCGCCGAGCAGCGCGGCGCTGACGAGACAAGCAGCAAATCGCGAGAAAGCCATCTTGGTCGGAGATGGTACCATCAAGCGTTCGCGTCGGTTCCCCTGAGAGCGCGGCGAGGAGATTCACGATGACCGTGCCTGTGCGTGTTGGTGTCTCGTTGATTTGCGGGGTCTTCGCCTCGCTCGCGACCGGCTGCTCGCCGAGCGCGACGAGCGCGGACGCGCGCCCTGAAGCGAGCCTGACGGACGCAGCAGACTCTTCGGAGCCAGACGCCCTCGCGAGCGACGCTTCGATGGAGGACGCGGCAGCGATCGAAGACGCCTCGACGCGGCCGCCGTTCAACCCCGAGCACACGTTTCCTGCGGTCGACGTGATGCCCGGCGAAGAGAAGCTGGACCTTTGTCAGAGCTGGACGCTCAACAATCCAGAAGAGCTCTGGGTCAACGCGATCGAGATGACCGCCGGGCCAGGGTGGCACCACTCGAACTGGATGTTCTCGCCGCAGTCGCTGTTCGTTGGTCGCGACGGGACGTGGCGCTGCCAGGACCGCGGCTTCGATCAGGCGTTTGCCGCTGCGGCGGGCGGGGTCTTCTTCGCGCAGTCCACGCAATCGACCGGCGAGACGCAGCGCTTTGCGCCGGGGACCGCGTTCAGGATCCCCCCCTTCTCGCGCGTCGTCGGCGCGATCCACTTGATCAACGCGAGCTCCATGGCGACGCAGACGAGCCTTCGGTTTCGCATCCACTCGATCCCCGTCGCCGACGTTCGGACGCGGCTGCGACCGATGGCGATCGACAACCACGGGATCGACGTCGCTGCGCGGGCGCGCTCGACCTCGACGACCGACTGCGACTTCGCGACGCCGTGGCGCACCGCTCGGATGACGCCGTTGGATTTTCGCATTCACTACATTCTTCCCCACTATCACTCGATGGCGACGGGTATGCAGCTCGAGGTCATCGGCGGCCCAAACGACGGGCGCTCGGTGTTCATGACGGCGGGGCGCGTCGGAGATCCGCTCGGGATGGTCCTGGCGACCCCCTTCGACATGACCGGCGCGACGGGGCTCAGGCTCCGATGCTCGTACTCGAACACCACCGGCGCGCGCCTCCGCTGGGGAGAAAACGCGACGGACGAGATGTGCACCATGCTGCTCTACACCGACGCGACCGCGACGATGGGGGCGGTGGCAAACACCATCACCGCTCGAATGCCGCTCATGGACGGGAGCACGCTCGTCACCTCGCGGTGTCAGGCGTTTGTGTTGTGAGCTACGCGCGGACCGCGGTGGCGGTTCGCTCTGCGACCGCGATGCGGCGACCCGCTCTCACGACGCGCGCCCACGGCTCGGGGAGCAGCCGCGCTGCGTGCTCGTCGAAGCCGAGGTCTTCTTCGACGGCGAGGCCGTATCGAGCGAGCAAGGATGCGAGCGTTGGCGGCGTAAAGCCCAGCTTGAACGGCTCTCCTACCGCGCTCACGATCGCGGAGACGGCCCTCGCCGCGAATGATGGTCGCTCGACGATCGCTCGGTCGACGTAGTTGAACGCGAGCTTCGATCGCGGAGCGCTGTAGTCGCGGACCGCGCCGAGCGTGGCCTCGAACGCCTGCTCGGTGAGGTACATCGTGACTCCCTCCCAGAGCGTAAACGTCGGCGCGTCCCGCCGATGGCCGAGCGCCTCGAGCCGCTCGGGCAACGACGACAACGCGTCGCGTTCGAAATCAAACGAGAGCGCTCGCACCCGATGCTGCTCTCCGAAGCGAGCTCTCTTCGCGCGCCCGGTGGCAGGGTGATCGACCTCGTACACGACCGTATCGCCCAGGGAATCACCGAGGCGCCAGGCCCGCGCGTCGAAGCCCGCGCCGAGGATCACGACCTGCGCTCCTCCTTCTGCGAGAAAGCGGCGGAGCGCGTCGTCGAGCACCCGCGTGCGCACTTGCATGTAGATCGCCCACGGGAGCATCGGCAGCATCGGCCCCCACGCGAGGGTGCGCAGCGGCGCCGGGGCTCGCGAGAGCGCGTCGACCGTCGCTTCGGCGAGCGGTCCGAGCACGCGCAGTCCGTACGGATCGGTGACGAGCCTCGCGCGCTCGGGCAGCAGCGGCGCGAGGCCGCGACAGGCCGCGACGAACGCGGCGGTGAGGCTCGGGCGCTCGGGTTTCATTGGCGGATCATGGCACGATCGCGCGAGGAGAGCCCCGCGCTACGGCGCTGCGAAGCGCGGGGGATTCACTTCGTGATCATCGCGCGGAGGACGGTCTCGAGCGTCGTGCTGCCGCGGACGAACTGCGCGTCTTTGCCCTCGAAGGCGACGTGGTCTGCGTTGATTCCGTCCATCATTTCGGCGTACCAGCCGGCGAGCTCTTTGGAGGCGCCCATGCCTTCGAGCGACGCGGCGACGGCTGCGGTGGGGACGGTGACGGCCTTCACGGATTTTCCGCTCAGCTTGCTGATCGTCGCGACCGTGTCTTCGAGGGAGAGGTCTTCGGGCCCCGCGAGCTCGATCACTCGCACGCCGCTCGCGTGAGGCTCGAGCAGCGCCTTGGCTGCGACGAGCCCGATGTCCTTCGTCGCGACCTGCGCGAACTTCTTGTCCGCGACGATGCCGTAGTAGAGCGCGCCGGAGTCGAGCGCGCCTGCGAGCGAGCCGCCCCAGTTCTCCATGAAGAACGCGGCGCGCAAGAAGGTCACGCGCTTGCCGCTCGCGCGCAGGGCGTTCTCGATCGGGTGCAGCGTCTTGATGGGTCCCGTCTTGTCCGCGTGTTGAGCGCCGACCGACGAGAGAAACACGGTGTGCGCTGGGGCTGCGTCGCGCAGCGCGGTGAGGAGCTTCTCGGTGAGCTCGGCGCGGTTGGCCGCGAGCCCTGTCTGTCCCCAGCCGGGCGGAGGCAAGAGCACATACGCGCCGGTCGCGCCGGAGAGCGCGCGGGTCATCGACGCGGGGTCATCGAAAGAGGCGACGGCGACCTCCGCTCCGCGCGCCTTCCATTGCGCGCCCTTCGCCTCGTCGCGCACCACGACGCGAACAGGAACCTTCGCGTTCAAGAGCGTCTCTGCTGCGACCGAACCCGTGTGACCCGTGACTCCAGTGACGACGTACATGGCTGTCTCTCTCTTCTGTCCCTCGCGCGGCGCTCGCGTCCGGCTCGATGACGAAGACAGGTTGCTGCGCTTCAAGTTATTCAGCCAATCGATGAATGATATAGTCGCTATTCGTTGTATGAATATATCATCGGTCGACCTCAATCTCCTGGTGGTGCTCGAGGCGCTGCTCAAAGAGCGCTCGGTGACGCGCGCGGCGCGGCGCGTGGGGCTCAGTCAGCCGGCGACGAGCAGCGCGCTCAATCGTCTGCGCGCGCACTTCGACGACCCCCTCTTCGTGCGAACCGCCCGCGGGATCGAGCCCACTCCGCGGGCGCTCGCGATCGCGCCGGTGATCGAGTCCGCGCTCGACGCTGTGCGCTCGACGCTCGAGAGGCCGAAGCCGTTCGACGCTGCGCGCTCGACGCGCGCGTTTCGAATGATCTTGCCCGACTCGCCTGCGGTGCTGCTTCTGCCCGACGCGCTCGCGAGGATCTCCCGCGAGGCGCCGGGGGTCGACCTGCAGCTCAAGCCCACCGTGCTGCTGGACGACGCGGATCGTGCGCTGCTCGACGGAGAGCTCGACGTGGCGGTCGTCCCCGCGAGGCTCCCTTCGTCCGATGAGCGGGCGGGGATGCAGCAGCGGGCGCTGTGGCGAGAAGAATTCGTGTGCGTGCTGCGCGAGGGCCACCCGCTGGCGAAGAAGCGCTCGCTCACGATGGACGAGTGGCGCGCGCTCGGACACTTGCTCGTGGCGCCGCGCGGGACGCCTGGGGGCCTGGTGGACGAAAAGCTGGCGAAGATGGGCCTGTCGCGACGGGTGGCGGTGATGGTTCCGCAGTTTCTGTTGGCGGCGCCCGTCGTGGCGCGCTCGGACCTCGCGTGGATCGCGCCGGCGCGGGTCGCGAGGGCGATGCAAGAGCAGTATCGGCTCGTCATCAAGCCGGTCCCGTTCGAGCTTGAGGGGTTTACGTTGTTTCTCCGTTGGCACCATCGCTTCGAGCGGGATCCCGCGCACCAGTGGCTCCGAGAGCTGCTCGTGTCCGTGGCGGAGCGCTTGCAGCGGCCTCCCGTGAAGCGCGCCGCGTCCGATCGGTGAGCGTCGGGCGGCCCCGGGCTTTCTCTCGGCGGCTTCGCTGGCGTTTCGGAGACCGAATCGGGTTACCCTCGCGCACCATGCGCAAGGCGAAGATCCTGGGAACGCTCGGCCCCGCGAGCGCCAACGAGCAGACTCTCTCGGCGTTGTTTCGAGCTGGGCTCGACGCGGTCCGCCTCAACTTTTCGCACGGCACTGCGGAGCAGCACCGCGCCAACGCGAAGCTCGTTCGTCAGGTCGCCGCGAGCCTCGGACGTACGGTGGCGATCCTCGGGGATCTCTGCGGCCCCAAGATTCGCTGCGGGACTTTTCCGAACGGCCCTGTCGAGCTCAGCGACGGGCAGCACTTTACGTTCACGCACGAGACGGTCCCTGGCGATCAGCGACGCGTGAGCATGTCCTATCCGCTCGCGGACGACTTGAAGACTGGGGACGTGCTGCTGCTCGACGACGGCCTTCTGCGCATGCGCGTCGAGAGCGTGCTGCCTCCCGAAGTGACGACGATCGTCGAGGTGGGCGGGACGCTCTCGGACAAAAAGGGGATCAATGTTCCGGGCGTTCGGCTGAGCGTCCCGGCGCTCACGCCCAAGGACGAGCAGGACATCGAGCTGGCCCGAGAGCTCGCGGTCGACTACCTCGCGATGTCGTTTGTGCGCGACGCCGAGGACATCCAGCGTTGCAAGCGGCTCGCGGGAGACATCCCGGTGATCGCCAAGATCGAGAAGCCCGAGGCGGTCGACAACCTCGACGCGATCATCGAGGCGTCCGACGGCGTGATGGTGGCGCGCGGAGACCTGGGCGTCGAGATGGGGAGCGAGAAGGTTCCGCTCGTGCAAAAGAGCACGATCAAGAAGGTCAACGAGGCGGGCAAGATCGTCATCACCGCGACGCAGATGCTCGACTCGATGATCCGCAACCCGCGTCCGACGCGGGCCGAGGCCGCGGACATCGCCAACGCCGTCCTCGACGGAACCGACGTGCTCATGCTCTCGGGCGAGATGGCCTCCGGCAAGTTCCCGATCGACTCGGTGCGCACGATGGACACGATCATCCGCGAGATCGAGGCCAGCGAGCTCTATCGCTCGCTGCCCGAGCCGCCGGCGTTCGGCGACGCGTGGGCGTTTCACAACGTCACCGCGCGCGCCGCGGCGCTCGCGTCGCGCTCGATCGTGCTCAAGGCCATCGTCGTGTCCACGCGCGACGGCTGGACCGCCAACGTCCTTGCAGACTATCGGCCTCGCTGCCCGGTGATCGCGGTGACTCCTCACGCCAACGTCGCCTCTCGCCTCGCGATGCAGTGGGGCGTGCGGCCGGTCGTGGGAGACCTCAAGGACCTCTCGCAAGACGAGCTGCTCTCGCGGGCCGATCATCTGGCGCGAGACCTTTGCGGCGCGATCGCCGGAGACGCGATCGCGGTGCTCATCGGCTCGCAGTCGGGCGCGGGACGGCAGCTTGTTTTGCGCATCGTGAAGTGACCGGCGCGCTCGCTTCGCGCGAGGATCGTCGCTGAGTCACCGAAGGGGTCACGCCCGTGTCCGACAAGACCGAAGAGGCCTCCGACAAGCGGCTGAGCGACGCGCGGGACAAGGGGCAGGTCGCGCAGTCGCGAGACGCCGTCGCAGCCGCGAGCGTCGCCGCAGGGCTCGCGACGCTGGGGGCGACCGCGGGCGGAATCGAGCGCGCTTTTCGCGAGAGCCTCGCGCTGGCGATCGCCGCAGCGGCCACTCCGTCCTCTCGCGGCAGTGTCTCTGTCGCGGGGGCGATGGTGCGCGCGCTCGAGGCGTCGATGGTGGCGCTGGCCCCAGCGCTCGCGGCGTCTGTCGCGGGCGCGGCCGCGGTGGGCGCGCTGTTGGCGGGGTTTCTCTTCGCGCCACAAGCAGCCATCCCGTCGCTCGAGCGGCTGGATCCCTCGCAGGTGATCGACAAGTTCACCAAGCCACGGACCTATGTCGAGCCGCTCGCGGCGCTGGCGAAGGGCGCGCTGCTCTTGTACCTGGGCTACTCGACGGCGAAATCGTTGATTCCGGCGTGGGCTCTCTCGCCGCGAGGGACGCCTCTGCAATTTCAGGGGCTCTTGGGCGCAACTTTGCGCGCGGTGGCGACGAAGACCCTGGCCGTCGCCATCGGCTTCGCTGCGATCGACGTTCTCTATCGTCGGTGGCAGTTCGCGCAAGACCAGCGAATGAGCAAGGACGAGGTCAAGCGCGAGCACAAAGAGTCCGAAGGCGACCCGCACGCCAAGCACGAGCGCGAGCGGATGCACAAAGAGATCTTGGAAGAGGCCACGGTCCACGCGGTCAGAAAGGCGCAGTTCGTCGTGACAAATCCCACGCATTTCGCGGTGGCTCTCGGATGGGACGAAGAGACCATGGCCGCGCCGCAGCTCGTCGCGAAGGGCGAGGGCGCGCTCGCTCGGCGCATCATCGACGAGGCCCATCGCGAGGGGATTCCGGTGTTGAGGGACGCGCCGCTCGCGCGGACGTTGCACGAGCAAGAGATCGGCGACGAGATCCCCGAGGCCCTGTACGACGCGGTCGCGGCGATCGTGCGGTATCTGACCGAGGGCGGGGACCCCGACCGGTACGAAGGATAATTTTTTCGCTCGCGCAACCTCGCGGGCTCTCTGGGGATCGTGTCGGCGAAAGCGGCGACGCCTTCCGTTGGCGAAACGCAACGCAATCGTCCCAGGACATTTCCCAGGAGATTGCCCGTGGCGTTTCGTCCTTCCAACGGGGCGTCGCGATCGAGGTGATTCAGATGCGTAACGATGAGATGGGGCCGCAGATCGGGGCCGTGTACGAGCCGGGGGGTGTCGGGACGATCAATCTGTTGAGCGAGCCCCGCACGGGGCCGTCGAGGAGCGAGGGGCTGCTGGTGGCGTTGGGGATGGGCGGGGCGCTGTGCGCGACGCTCGGTGTGTCGTATGCGATCTTCGCGTCGCGGGTAGGAGTGCTGTTCTCGCTGGCCAACATCCTGGCGGGAGTGCTGCTCGGGCGGGTCGTGAGAGCGCGCATCGGAGCGGCCAATCGGGGTTTGGCTCCGGTGATCGCAGCGGTGTACACGTACATCGCTGGGGCGATGGTGTTTCTGCCCGCGGTGCTCGTGACGCTCAACGAGTGGGACAACGACGTGGCGGCGCAGCGCGAGAACCTAGAGTGGGTTCGCGGCGCGGCTGTGGATCGAAGCGCGGTCGACGTGTTCACTGTGTGCGGCCTCGTGCTTCGCGCGCCCTTTCTCGTGGCCAACGCGAGCTCGCCCATGCCGCTGGTCTTCACTGCGATCGGCGTCTTTTATGCGGTGAAGGAGGCCACGCGAGAGGACGCGCGCTGAGCGAGAGGGCGTAGTCGAACGATCCCCCCGGCCGTAGATCGCTTCTGCTTGAATTGTGATCACTGAGATGGTGCTGGATTCGCGCGGCAAACGCCGGTGAGCATCGTGCCTTCGAACTGGCACGTCGCGCCTGCGACGCAGTTGCGATTGACGAAGGTGCATCCCTGGCCGACCGGGGGTAGACGCACACAGCGACCGATGGGCACCTTGGGGCCCAACCCAAACAAGCCGCCGTTCGAGAAGCGATCGTCAGCGGCGTGCCCAGCAAACTCTGGGCGGGCGCAGAAATATCCGTCTACACAGGCGGCGCCTTCGAGGCTGGCGTTGCAGTTGGCGTTCGCCGCCTGGTTCGCCTTCGGAGCGTTGTCGCAGGCAGACAACGTGGCGACCGCGATGACGAGCGCGAGGCGGAGCGAGAGTTTCATCGGGCGAATTGTAGGTCAGGGTGTCCCCGTTGAATCCTGACGGAATCTCGAATCGTCCTGCAGCGAGCAGTGACATCGGGCAGCGCGAGTTCGGTCCCGTAGTTGATCACTGTGTGCTCGACGGGCTGGCGTTGGATGTTCTGTCCTCGGCGAGCTGCGCAGGACTCCAGGGGGGATGTTCGGGGCTGCGCCCTTCGGAGGACTCTCGTCGTCGCTGGCGACTTTCTGAGCAGGCTGCCATCGTTGGGTGAACCAAATGCGTGTCATCGATGTTGTTCATCCGAACTACTTCGGCCCTGGGATCTCCGATGGGATCTGCGTGTTCGTCGTGAGCGCGTTCGCAGCGGCGCTGCTCTTCGAGGGCACGGCGCTGCTCGTCGAGCTTCTCCGCGGCGCTTCACGGGAGCGCGCGTCGCTCGCTCCCGGAGTTGGGCGCGTCGAAGGCGTCGTGGAGCTCGGTGACGAACAGCAATACATCGTTCGGGCCCGGGTCGACCAAACGACCTTCACGCTGATCGATCCCGAGGCGAAGCCGTTCTTCGTGCGCACCGCGAGCGGAGAGCGAGTGCGCGTCGACGTCACAGACGCGAAGATCGACCTCCGAGGCGAGTCTGCATCATTGGAGTTTTGGCGGGACGTCTCGGTCTCGGAGGGGCTCGTCGAGCTCATCCCCGACCGCTTCGTGACCGTGTACGGACAACTCGATCGTCGGCGAGCGAACGCGTTGGACTACCGAGGTGGTCGAGACGAGTGGTGCATGATCGCCGACAACGGTACGCTCCGCGTGCAAGGGGGACGACGAACGCGAGAGCGAGCCAGTCGCAAGGGGCGCAGGCGCGCGGTGACGATTTTGGTGTTGCTCGGTCTCGCGGCGACAGCCCTGTTGCCGTTGCGTGAATACTATCACCGCCGCTTCGGTGGCGAAGTCGTCCTCGCCCGCTGCGTAGGTCGGTCCCGGCAAGACCGGGAGGAGGTGTTCTTTAACAAGAATTCGAGAGAGCCCACGCGGACCGGGCGAATGTTGCGGGACTACTCTGTTCGCTATCGAGCGGATCTGCCCTTTCCCATCGAGGGCCAGGTGCCCGTGGGCAAGGCCCTGTACGATGAGCTTCCGCCAGAGGGCTCCTCGCTGATGTTGCTTGCGAACTGCCGCGTGGCGCTGCGATACACCGCGAGTCTTCGCGAGGGGGTGTGATTCCCATCCTGCTCACGAGCGCAGAAGATGCCCGGATCTCCCAGAGGCGCCGAACACTGCACCGCTGAGACGGCGATTGGGAGTT